>ERZ1673817.4-NODE-4-length-262932-cov-20.809424_pt1 | contig 262932 bp, 245 predicted proteins | sample MGYA00580146_ERZ1673817 | MGnify/ENA primary metagenome ERZ1673817 (study PRJEB41219, sample SAMN04549607) | soil metagenome | isolation source: soil | place: USA: New Mexico, Bitter Lake NWR | collected 2008-11-15 ...
AATGGGAGATGGAGTTCGTGTTAGGGGATGCCGCGTATGACAGCGAAAAGGTTCGTTAAACAGCGGAGCAGTCAGGAATCCTATTGCTTTCCCCTATCAACCGCCGCAATAGCGAAGAACGAAAAGACGCCTATGGCCGTGTTCTTCCTGTCTTTTTGAAAACAAGGTTTGGCCAGTGGCTGTTTGGACTTCGTCGTGAGATTGAACGAGTATTTAATGAATTAAAGAGTGACGGGTTGGAACAGCCAAGATGGTATGGATTTCATCGATATTTACTACATGTATTATGTTGCATCCTTATGCATAACTTCGAGTTTTTATTCTAGTTTTGCAACACCATCCATATCCTAAGTATTAAATAAGAGGTGAAAACGATGAAATATATTTATAGTTTTGAGTTTAAAAATGGAAGTTTATTAATTAATCTACCTGATGAATTAGCTCCTATTGAGTCATTAATCGGAGACATTGAGAGTTGTGGAGGAGATCCAAGTCCTTGGTTAAATCTAATTGATAAGGTATTAAGCGGTGAGTCAAACTTTGAAGAATGTACAGGAAATAGTACCATCTTTAGAAATACAAAGAGATGTAACTAAAGTAGTTGATAATTTCGCTTTAGACGAACTTATCGATGATTGTATAATTAATACGGAAGAACTAAGAAAAATAATTGTTCTTTGGGCTGAAGAATATAAGGCAAGAAAGAATATGTCTATGTAATGGACAAAAAGAAGGGCCTTGATGAAGAGACATTCTTTCATCAAGGTTTCTTTTTGTGCTTAATGACCTTGTGATAATTATGTCTAGAAATATTTTCCCAATCGCCGCTGGCTGGCGTGAGGAATGCTATTATTGACCATCATTCCTCCAGCCAAAGGGGCAGGGATCGCCGGCAAAGTGGGAATCAAAGGAGCGAAAGCAGCCGGGATAGCAGCGGAGGTTTCGAAATGGATCTTAAAAACGAAAAACGTCCTCCATTATGATAAAATCAAATCGTTCTTTCAAACGATCTATCACCAAGTCATCAAAAGACCAATCACCGAAACCATCCGTTCGTTCAGAAAGCAGTGGGAGAACTTTCTTGAAAGTGTTGGCGCTGTCCTGCAGGGACCGCAGCCAGCCTTGGCGGGAATCGGTCCGACCCACGGTGTGTGGATGAGCGGAGCTGAAAAAGAAGTAAAAGAAACGACGATGGACATAATTGGTAAAACGGGGGATGAGGTGGTTGGTAAGGGTACAGGTAATTCTAGACTTATTCCAGGCACTCCCGGACAAGTAAGTAGGTGGAGATTCTACAAAGTTAGGAAAAAATATGTTGGAAGAAATGGGTGTTAAACGTTCAACTAAGTGGAGTGGTTATCAAGCTCAGCATATAATACCAGCTGAAATGGCTAGTCATCCCGTATTACAAAAGATTGGAATGAATCTTGATAATCATTTTTAAAGGCGATAGTCATCGCTATAAAGATTCAATCTCCCTCAACCAATAACGGAATTTGGCAAGTGGCATTTTTAATTGCCATTTCATGCATTTTTTACTTGCCAAAAACAATCTATTTTTACACAACAACTTTTCATAATTACAGGAAAGAATGAGACAGAAAGTATTTTCCTTTTATATTGATTCACCCGAACAAGTAAAAAAACAGGTCACAAGCCGGGTATGCGGTTAGTGACCTGTTTTTTATGCAGCTTATTGCAATGCTATATTTGCAAAGCTTGTTTTACGGTTTCTTTAAGAGGGGTTAAGGATCCGATAAGTTTTTGCAGATCATCTGACGTTTTAGACGTTTCGCCTTTAGAAACCGCGTCATAAATCGCTGCCGTAAGTTCAGCAAACGGCTCAGGAACGCCAGCGTTTACGAGAATATTTTTCTCTTCTTCAAATGAAACGGACTGGTGCACAACTTTTTTGCCGGAAACTTCAGAGAGAATTTGCGCTAGATCGTCAAAGTTCCACGGTTGATTGGAAACAAGGTTATACGTTTTGTTTTCATGTCCTTCCTCTGTAAGAACCGTCGCGGCAGCCAAGGCAAGATCATTGCGGGTTACCGAATTAATTCTTCCATTTCCTGTATTCGTCACCACTGCTCCAGACTCTACGGATGCGCGCAGCCCTTCGTTTATAAAAAGTTCCGTATATAAGGCGTTGCGCAGGAAAGTATACGGAATGTTAGTGGTGCGAATGGCATATTCCGTAGCTAAATGAACATGGGCAAGCGGTAATGTTGCCTCTTCAGCAAAAGCATATCCAGTATAAGCAATATGTTTTACCCCTGCATCTCTGGCTGCTTTTACGACATTTGCATGCTGAACGACACGCAGCGTATTATCAGTGTCTGGACTGGAGATGAAGAGCAGCTTGGAAGCGCCAGCAAAAGCTTTTTGTAGAGATTCCGGTTCCAGATAATCCCCTTGGCGAACTTCAATTCCTAGATCGGCAAGAGCGGAGGCTTTTTCCACATTACGGGCAATGGCAATGATTTGACTTGCAGGTACTTTTTTGAGCAAATGTTGAATCACAAGACCTCCGAGTTGACCAGTAGCGCCAGTAACCACAATTGACATAAACATCTTCCCCTTCTTTTCATAAATTTTTGAGAGTAAATCTTGATAACAACGGGCACTAAATGCTGTTATAACCAAATTGGTTACAACGCGCACAAAAATAGGCATTGTTATAACCAAATCGGTTACAACTGACATGAAAAAATTAGCTCTTTGAAGAGCCGATTTTCAAAATATGGACTACAATGGAGAAATGACTGCTAAATTTTTTTATGAGTTTCAACCTCTAGTTGTAACCATTATAATTACATCAGAAATGGAAGTCAAATCTTATGTACCGTCAGGCAACGCGGAAGGACGCCAAAGCGGAAAAACTACAGTCGTTTTTTACACTTCAATCCAATCTATTCCATCTCGTCAACCGTGGATGAGTCGAAAAATACCATCCGTTTCTGTCATGGCTGTCCGGCTTTTTCATTTTCGGCTTTCTGTTCCTCCTCTTCACGATAATCGTTCCACGCATGAAAAAGTTTGTTCCGTAAACAGGTTGTTTTCGAAGGAACTTTGGCATGTTTAACATGTCAGATAGATAAGAAAAAAGTCCCTGTTGTCATCTGGAAAAACAGGAATATATCATGATTTATCCTTATTTTCCCTATGTTACCATTTAAATAGCATGTAAATGGGGGGGAGGAAATCAAGGTGGCGTCTTTATCGGAATCGATCGAACAAGAAGTGAAACGCAGGGCCTATGAGGCGATGATGGATTATCTTAAGTCTTATCAGGGGCAGGTCGAAGAAGCAATCGGGGAATTTCGACATGGGACTCATGCATTTTATCACGCAAGTGCCGAGAATGTCCCGCATTGGCAAGGAGAGCCGGGGAAAGCGCATGAACCGATATCCGGGAACTTGCGGCAAATGATGGATGCAACGGTAGACGGTCTTCTTTATGAAATAAGCAGGGAAATCGCCCAAATTTGTCGAAAGATAGAGGAACGGCAATGACGACGATTCGAGTCAAACCAGAAGAGCTGGAAATAGTAGCGAAGCATGTCCCCGATGCAGAAGACGCCTGCCGGCGTGCGCGGACCTCTCTTTCTTGGACACTGCCTTCTTTAGCCATGGAGATTCCCGGCATCGGCTCTGCCGCCATCCGCAAGCTTACAGACGAACTGATTCATTGGCTCCAGAGCTATGAAGAAAAGCTGAATGAAGCGGAGGAACTGCTGTATCGGACGGCAGCGGCAATCAGACAGGCAGACCAAACGCTTGCCGACAACATAAAAGAATTCGGCTTAGAGCTTCTTGGCTGGTATGACTTGCAGCGGTTGTTTGGAGAATACGATCCAGTGACTGGAGAACGGATTTCAGGATGGGACCGCCTGGTTGCGGGAGGAATGTTATTGTTGTCCGTCATTCCTCCAGCCAAAGGAGCAGGCATTGCCGGAAAAGCGGCGGTGAAAGGAGCGAAAGAGGCAGCAACAGCAGCGGATGTTTCGAAATTGGTCCCGCAAATGAAATATGTTCTCCGCTATGATAAAATGATGTCTGTCTTTCAAGCGGCGTACCTCCAAGTCGTGAAAGCGCCGATTACCAAAACGCTGCGATATTTTAAGAAGCAATGGAACGACCTTCTTGCCAGCGTTTCGTCTGTCCAATGGCAGCCAGCCTTGGCGGGAATTGGTCCAGCGTCCCGCGCATGGATGAGCAAGGCTAAGGAAGGAGTAAAAGAAACTGCGATTAACATGATTGGCAAAACTGGGGATGAGGTGGTTGGTAAGGGTACTGGTAAAAAAACAGTTGAAAAAGGAGAAGATTACTCAACTCGTATTGACAATCAGGTAGAGGGAATTGAAAAAATGCCTTTACCTTCGAGTATTGCTACTACATTTAAAGATTCAAATTATAGAACAGTGATTACAAAAGAGAATATTACAGTCTATAGAGTATTTGGTGGGCATGCAGATGCAGGCGGAACATTTGCTACAACTTCTCCGGCTGTAAATAGGATACAAACTAAAATTGACTTAGCTTTACTCCCAGAATGGAAAAATACGAGGAACTATGAAGCCGTAATTGAAGTTCCAAAAGGAACTATATTGAATATTGGCAGAGCTGAAAAACAAGTTACTAAAACCGGTAGTATTCTAAAAGGGGATGCTGACCAAATTTTATTACCTTTAAATTATCCTTTAGAATGGATAAAGGAAATTAGGCCAATACCTTCAAAATAGGAGGTTTTGTTATGCAAAACGAAGAAATGGATAATATTAAAATTCAAATACAAAAGGTTATGGATTTAGTTTATGAAAAAAAAAATCAGAGGGAACATAAATTTTTAGATACATTATTAGATAAGTTGAAAGAATTATCAGAAACTGTAAATACCAATAGCAATATTGATGAATTAAGGAAAGATTCTAAGTTAAAAGGAGCCTTGAGGGCGTATTTTGATACCAACTTAGTTGAGAGTTACGATGAACCACTAGTAATTGAGTTAGATAAATTAGAAGTAATGTTGCAACAGAAGACGAATTAAAGTGTTTTTTTATTTAATATCTAAATATCTACACGGAACATATTTATTCCAAAGAATTTAATGGGGGGAAGGACCAGGAATTTTAAAAATATGTTTCCTCTAAATTTAATATTGGGTATACACAATTCTCTAACGTATAAACAAAAAATTTACTAAGTATTTAAGAAAAAAAGAGTAAAATTATTATCTTCGTATAGTTATGACATCAAAAAATAGACAGTTCAAAATGCATATACAGCTAAAAGATGACTCCAGTACAGTTGGGGTCATTTTTTACATAATGAACCGTTGAAGGAGAAATAGAGAAGCCAAATTAAAAACAATAATAAGGGTACGGGTAAAACTGGAGCTGACAACATCGCATTATACGCCAAGTACAAGGAAGTCCTTAAAGCGACAGAGTTAGCTAATCCTCTAGTCGATAGTTTAAGGCAGACAGGTAAATTACCTTCAAATTATGTTAGTAAGACGGTTGCAATGCAAAAAGGTTGGGCACCCGGAAAAGCACTTAACAACTACGTACCGGGTGGACAGATTGGTGGGGATGTATTCAAAAACACATCCAATGTGTTACCGAATGCTCCGGGCAGAGTGTGGTATGAAGCAGATGTAGGTTTAAGTAATACTATGTCCAGAAGTAAACAACCGGGAACAAGATTACTTTATTCCAATGATGGGTTCATGTATATTACAACTGATCATTATAAAACAGTTCATTTTATTGGAACTTATAAGTAAAGGATGGAAGATAATGAATTCACTGGGAAATGAATCAAGAAGAAAACAGGTTACTTTAGACGTGAGTACTATTCAAGATTCTATGGAACTCCATTCTCTGTTAAAAAAAGAACTCGAGTTACCGGATTTTTATGGAATGAATTGGGATGCATTCTGGGATGCAATTACTGGGCTTGTTGAACTACCTGAAACGTTAATTTTTGAAGGATGGAACCATATTGAACAGAAACTGCCGAAAGACGCTCAAATGCTGATTAATATCTTCAAAGACTTTAACGAACAATATCCTCTTTGGAAATGTAAAGTAGTTTATAAATAATAAGCTAAAACCTTGATTGACTACAATCCTTTCAAGGTTTTTCTATTTTCAATCTAACTGCTATATCAAATAATAAAGTGAGATTACGTTTTCAAATTAGTCTCACAAATGAAACCTGTTCTCCGCTATGATAAAATAATGTCTGTTTTTCTTGGCGAGAAAGATCAAATTCCTCTTGCCTATGCTCGAACTTCTTTCATCATGAACGATTCCGTTTGCGCTCTTTGGTAAAATTCATGCACGCTGTGCTTCCCGTTTTGTCTCTGCCATGAAACGTTCCGGCCGGGTGGCAGGGCCAACCATGGACGGAAAGAAGATGTTATTAGTCCTCTATAAAGGGCAAGTGAACACAAAAATGAAAAGTTTTTACGGACAAAATTGCGTGAAAAACCGAAACGAATGCTGGCGTTAGGGTATTCGTGTTTGTCGGTGCTCGTTGTGCCCCGGTATCCCGGCGCCGGATGCATCAGGTCATCATCAACGAACGTCCGTTGAAATGCGCGGGAAAGAGCAAGTTGACGAAAACGATGTCAGCTATTTGCCTATGTGCAATCGCCGTTCTCGAGTGGCCAAATAGGCAAAGGCAACGAAATGTAAGCCGTATGAGCATCATGCGGAAGTTGGGATTCCGAAGCTTAAATAAAGAAGGATTTTGCATTGCTTTGAAGAAGAAAACCGCTAAACGGCTGCCGTTTAGCGGTTTGGCATTTTTGATCATTGTGGTGTCAATGCTGTTTCGCTGAAATGCATTTTGAGGGTACGTATCCGTTTAGCTTGCTTTTTCCGCCGCTTTATTTTTGAGTTTAGCTGTAAGACTCCAGTAAACAGGAATTCCCGACAATGTGATTAACACAGACAGACAAGCGTCGAGCGGCTGATGGATGACGGTGCTTCCAATAATATAAATTGCACCTGCAATCGCGATAACAGGCGTTACAGGGTATAAAGGCACTTTATATAGCGAGTGATCGAGCTTCTGATTTTTCCGCAGCAAAAATACAGCGTAAAAGGCTAAACCGTAAAAAGAGAAAACGCTAAAAATGGCGATATCGCTCAAGCGATCAGGGCTGGTCATTAACATCATGGCCACGGCGATCGCTACTTGTAAAACGATTGCTTGAACAGGAGTGTGAAACGTCGGGTGAACGCGTGTCAAAAAACGGGCCCCAGGGAACAGCCCATCTTCAGCCATCGCAAACGGCATACGTGGGAATGTCAAAATTTTTCCATTTAAACAACCGAAAATGGAAATTAAAATGCCGACCGCAATCATTTTCCCGCCAACATCACCAAATAGCAATGTCGCGGCTTCTTTTGCGGCGTTTGGGCCAAGCTCCACAATTTTACTGGCAGGAAGCACGTGAAGGATCGCGATATTGACGGCCAAATAGCAGAGTGTGACAATGACAATTCCGGTAATAATGGCTTTTGGCAACGTTTTTGCTGGATTTTTCATTTCGCCTGCCACAAATCCGACGTTCATCCAGCCGTCGTACGCCCAAAGCGTCGCTAATACAGCAGTCCCCATGCTGATCGCTTGGCTGCTTCCACTTTCCATTCCAAGCACAGGCACATCTCCTTGAATCATTCCAAACACGATAATAAGGAAGATTGGAAGCAGTTTTGCTAATGTTAACAAGCTTTGAACTGCTCCGCCATATTGTGTTCCTAGTATGTTAATGAGTGCAAGAAAAAGGACAGCGAAAATGCCGATCCATGTTTCCGCCTGTTTTGGAAAACCGAACACCCCTGCAAATAACGAACCAAAGTATAATCCGAGCGCTCCGATCACCGCCGGGCCATAGATGATGGTTTGCACCCATCCGCATAAAAAGCTCCAAAACTTTCCGTACACTTCTTCGATATAAGCATACAGACCTCCGGTTTTCGGAATTTTTGCGCTCACTTCTGCGATCGTTAAGCCGCTTGCTAATGTAATGATGCCACCGATGACCCATGCCCATAGAGCCATTGTCGAATCACCGGCGGCGGCGATGACGACACCTGGTTTCATAAAAATGCCGGAGCCGATGACTGTGCCGATGACTAAAGATGTTGCAGCGATAAAGCCAATACTTTTTCTTAGTTCAGCGTGCTCCATTTTGTTCACCTCAAAAAGACAAATGTTTTTCTTATGAGTACTGGATTATTATAACATAAGATTAAGTAAATTATTATTTTTTGAAAATTAAAATATTATAGGGAATCAAGTTTATTTCTTGACATAAATACGTTTTTTTGTACACGATGAAACATGTGGCAATTTTCATGGTATAAATATAATAAAATCTACAACAAATGATATAGGGAGTCGCAGGAAAATGAATTGGATACGGTCACGTATTTTTTGGAAAATTTATATCATTAATTTAGTCGTTATTTTTGCTTTGCTAGCTTTAATGTTTATCATCGCCCGGATATCTTTGCCGGAAATTACAAAAGAGCAGTACCGGTACATAACAGATAAAACCGTTTTGCGCATGAAAGAGCAAATTGGGCAAATTGCTGAAGATTTACATAAGTTCGAGCAATATGTGCAAGGCGATCCACATTTTCAGGTGAACGATGCCAAGCAGTGGGAAGAAGGGCTTGAACATATTATTAAAATTTCTCCTTATATTGATAGCGCCACTGTATTAGATGCGAACGGATATGTGAGAGGGTTTTATCCTGATGACTTGAGCCATCTTTTAAACTATAACTTAAGTAAACGTGAATACTTCCAACAAGCGGTGCGAACGAAAAAAGCTTATTTCAGCGATGTCGTCTCCGCAGATACGGGGCGTTATTTGCTTGTCCTTTCTGTTCCTGTTTTAAATGAACGGAATGAAGTGGAGAGAGTCGTCAACTTATCGATGCGAATTGTGCAAAATCATCTATTCCGCTCCATTGTTCGAAGTTTTCAAATTGGTGAACATGGCTATACATTTATCGTCGACCGCAATGGGAACATTATTTCACATCCATCGAAAAAACGAATTGGCGATAATATCGCGGAAAATGCCGTTGTGCAAAAATTGCTCCGAGGACAATCAGGCTATGAAGAAGTCGTCAATACGGAAGGAGTGGCGATGCTTGCTTCCTATGCGCACATTCCAATTTTACAATGGGGTGTTGTTGCGCAAGTGCCTGTTTCGGAGATTTATAAACCTTATGCGTTGTTTGAAAAGGCGCTGTGGTTTGCTTCTATTGCGGCGTTTTTCATTTTATCGATTTTAACAGCGCTCTATGCCCAGCAAATTGTCCATCCGATTCGCCGCTTGTGTGAGGTAGCAGAAGCGGTCGCAAAAGGAAAAAAACATGTTCGCGCAGATGAAACCGATCGAACAGAAATCGGCTTGCTCGCCAAGCGTTTCAATTACATGATAGATTCTATTCAACAGTCGGAAGAACTGCTGCGAAAATCGGAAAAACTAGCGGTTGTCGGGGAATTGGCGGCGGGGGTTGCCCACGAAATCCGCAATCCATTAACATCCTTGAAAGGGTTTATTCAGCTTTTAAAAGAAGGAAAACATAATCAGATGTATTTCGATATTATTGAATCAGAATTAGAACGGTTAAGTGAAATTGTCGACGGGTTTTTGCTGCTTGGAAAGCCGAATCCAGCAAAAAAGGCGTACAGCCACGTATCAGAAATGTTACAGCATGTGATGAAGCTTCTTGAGGGGCAAGCGCTATTACATCATGTGACAGTTCAATATTCCATTGATGAACAACTTCCGCCGCTTTATTGTGATGAAAATCAATTGAAACAAGTGTTCATCAATATCATCAAAAACGCAATTGAAGCGATGCCTAATGGCGGAATATTGCGGATCGAAGCGAAACAACGGCTTGATTCGATTCTCATTTGCATCACAGACGAAGGCTGCGGCATTCCGAAAGAACGAATGGCCACGCTTGGAGAACCGTTCTACAGTACAAAAGAAAAAGGGACAGGATTAGGATTAATGGTGAGTTTTAAAATTGTGGAAGCGCATGGTGGCAAAATGGAGATTCATAGTGAAGAGGGAAAAGGAACGACCGTGAGTTTGCTTTTTCCAATTTCCTCAAAGCAAGAGGGCTGAGTGAGAAGATCAGCCCTCTTTTTCTTTTTATAATCGTTCTTCACGTTTGCGGCTTCACGCAACAAAAATTTGAAGTGGGCATGGACGCTGCGAAATTCGTCTTGTTCCCATTGTTCAATCACTTCGGATAAAGCGGGAACGATTCGCAATGGAAAGTTTTTTTCGCCATATCACTCCACAACCATCCATCGCGAATGCTTCCTCAATATTTTCCGAAAAAATAATGACTTTTGCTTGATTCGGTTAAACAATCGTTATGCCACTTGCCAGCACAACGGCAGCAAGACCGAAAATAAATAAAAAGAGCGTTTTGCAAAATAGTGAAATAAAAAGATAAAAATACGTCGAAACAAAAAGATTGACACAATGGAAATAAAGGAATAAGATAAAATTGAAAGTTGGGATAGAGAAACTTTTTTAGATGAAAGAATTATTGTTTGCTTTTTCCATCTATGCACCATTTTATTGTTGTTGCGTATGATAGGCGAAGCAAACGAATTTTTTGGTCAAAAAGTTGCATTAGGGAAAATTTTATATCTCTGTACAACTTTAAGGAGGAGAAAACAAATGAAAAAATGGTGGATGAGTTTGGTTTGCATATTTTTTTTATTTGGATGCAGCAATGAAAAAAGCGTGAGTGGCAAAATAAACATCACGGTTACCACTGGTCAAATTGCCGATATTGTTGAACATGTCGGCGGTGATCACGTTCATGTCGAGGCGCTCATGGGACCAGGAGTTGACCCGCATTTATACAAAGCATCGCAAGGAGATATTCAAAAGTTAAGTTCGGCAGATTTGATTTTTTATAACGGTCTTCATTTAGAAGGAAAAATGGGCGAAATTTTTGAGAAGATGGAAAAAGAAAAGAAAGTTGTTGCCGTGGCTGAAGCGATTCCGAAAGAAAAGCTCATTCAAAAGGACGGAACGTACGATCCACACGTTTGGTTTGATCTTGATTTATGGTCATATGCAGTAAAAGTGGTGCGCGATGAACTCATTGAATTCGATCCAACGCATAAAGAAGATTATGAGAAAAATGCGAAAGCGTATATAGCGCAATTGATGGAGTTAAAACAAGAAGCACAAAAAGAGATCAGCTCGATTCCGAAACAACAGCGTGTCATGATCACGGCGCACGATGCGTTCCACTACTTTGGGCGCGCATATGACATGGAAGTGATCGGCTTGCAAGGGTTGAGCACCGATGCGGAATATGGATTAAAGGACGTGCAAGTGCTCGTCAATACGATTGTTGAACGGAACATTAAAGCGGTATTTGTGGAGAGCAGCGTATCGAAAAAAGCGATTCAAGCGGTTGTCGAAGGAGCGAAGCAGCGCGGTCACGATGTGAAAATTGGCGGTGAGCTCTTTTCTGATGCACTTGGCGAGAAAGGAACGGAAGAGGGAACGTTTGTTGGAATGTACCGTCATAACGTTGAAACGATTGTAAAATCACTGAAGTAGGAGGGATGAGCATGAAGCCGTTAACAGTCGATCAGCTGACGGTCGCTTATCAGCGCCAAGCGGTGTTAGAAGACGTTTCTTTTTCCGTGCCGGAAGGGAAATTGATTGGCATTATCGGACCAAATGGAGCAGGAAAATCCACGTTAATGAAGGCCATTTTAGATTTAATTCCGCGTGTGAAAGGCGATATCGCCATTTACGGAAAACCATATAAACAGCAACGCCATCTTGTCGGCTATGTCCCGCAGCGCGGTTCGGTTGATTGGGATTTTCCGACGAATGCGCTTGATGTGGTTCTCATGGGACGATACGGTCACATTGGGCTATGGAAACGCCCGCGCAAAGAAGATGTGGCGGTGGCGATGCAATGTTTAGAAAAAGTCGGAATGACCCCATATGCGAAACGGCAAATTAGCCAACTTTCCGGCGGACAACAACAGCGCGTTTTTTTAGCGCGTGCACTTGCACAAGATGCATCGATCTATTTAATGGATGAACCGTTTGTCGGCGTTGATGCCGCAACGGAAAAGGCGATCATCGAATTATTAAATGAATTAAAAGCAAAAGGCAAAACGGTTCTTGTTGTTCATCACGACTTGCAAACGGTGCGAGATTATTTTGACTGGGTGCTGCTTTTAAACATGCGAGTGATCGCCGCTGGGCCGACGGAAGAAGTATTTACGTATGAGAATTTACAAAAAACGTACGGCGGAAAGCTTGCGTTTCTTTCCCCGCAACATGTCGTGAGGTGAGTAGCGATGGATGCAAATGTGCAATGGGTATTTACAAGCACGTTTTTGCTTGGGCTTGCTAGCGGCATGATCGGCAGCTTCGCCCTTTTGAAAAAGCAAAGTTTGCTTGGCGATGCGATGGCGCATGCGGCGCTTCCTGGAGTTTGCTTAGCGTTTCTTCTTTACAAAGAAAAGTCGCTTTTTCTCTTTTTTATCGGTGCAGCGTTATCAGGGCTTTTGGCAACGTTTTTCATCCAACAAATTGTTCGTTTCACCAGGGTGAAAGAAGATACCGCGATTGGGCTCGTTTTATCGGTTTTTTTCGGAATTGGCATCGTGCTATTGACGTTCATTAATCAGCACAGTCAAGGAAACCAAAGCGGCATTAATGATTTTTTATTCGGGCAAGCGGCTTCGCTCATTGAAAGCGATGTGAAAATGTTAAGCGCGGTTGCATTGACATTAATTGCGCTCATCGCTCTCTTTTTTAAAGAGTTTAAATTGATTACGTTTGACCCTGCGTTTGCGCGTGGCCTCGGTTTGCCAGTGTCATTATTAAATGGAGTGCTCATGTTTTTAATCGTTGCTGTTGTTGTGACAGGTTTGCAGGCGGTTGGAGTTGTGCTGATGTCGGCGCTTTTAATTACTCCGGCATTGGCAGCCCGCTATTGGACGGAAGAACTCGGTTGGATGGTCGTTTTAGCTGGTTTGTTCGGTGGTCTTTCTGGTGTGATCGGCACGTATTTAAGCACACTTGCAACGGGAATGCCGACAGGGCCGCTCATTATCGTTGCTGCGACAATCCTTTTCCTTTTCTCTTTCTTATTTGCACCAAAGCGCGGCTTATTGAGCAAAGCGATTCGTCTGCATCGTTTGCGCTGCGAGCATGTACTGAAACAATTGTATGAACAAGGGCGAATTGAAATAGAGGATTATCGTTATCTCAAATGGTTAGAAAAAAGAGGATTCGTTTGTAAAGAACAAGAAAGTTGGTATTTAACAGAAAAAGGGATCAAGCATGTCACCCGATCTCAAAAAAACGATATCAGTCAAACCATTTGTCGCTCGGAGGTGAGTCAATGAGTTATACCGCATGGATTTTGTTGACAGGTGCTCTCGTCGGTGTGAATTGCGGACTTGTGGGGACGTTTCTCGTCTTGCGTAAAATGGCGATGCTTTCCGATGCGATTAGCCACAGCGTGCTTCTTGGCATTGTTGGGGCTTATTTAGTCAGCCATCAACTTCAAGGACCTTCGATGCTCATTGGTGCGCTCATCGTCGGTTTGTTAACGGCCTTTTTCGTTCAGTTCTTGCACCAAAGCGGCGTGCAAGCCGATGCGGCGATCGGTGTTGTGTTTACCGCGTTGTTCGCCGTTGGTGTCATTCTCATTTCTTTATTTGCTGATCGCGTTCATTTAGACGTCGAACATGCGTTGATGGGAGAAATTGCGTTTGTGCCGTGGGATGTGCTCGAGATAAACGGAAGGACCCTCGGTCCCAAAGCGGTTTGGCTCCTTGGTTTCGTTTTAGTCGTGAACCTATTTGTGATCATCATCGGATACAAAGAATTAAAAATCAGTTCATTTGATCCTGAGATGGCGATGACTCTCGGTATTCCTGTGTTATTCATTCATTATGTTTTAATGGGGATGTTATCGTTAACGACGGTTGCTTCATTTGATAGCGTCGGAGCGATTTTAGTTGTTGCCATGTTGATCGTACCAAGCGCCACCGCCTACTTATGGACGGACCGTTTAAGCGTTATGCTCGTCTTAAGCGCACTGTTTGGCGTTCTTTCTTCGTTCATTGGTTACATCTTTGCTGCTTGGTTAAATGTATCCATTTCGGGTTCAATGGCCGCCGCTTCTGGAGTGCTATTTACGCTTACATTCTTCTTTTCGCCAAAGCACGGCTTCATCGGAAAATGGCTGCAAAAACGACAATCTCCCACTTGTTAGCGAAACAGGTGGGAGATTGTTCATTTATTCGATGATGCAATCATTTAAAGCGTATTGAAACAAACGACCAATTTGATCTATCCATTCGCTATCCAAACGCGTTAAAATGGATTCGCAAACTTTTTAAATAAAATGCTTTCGTCACATGCGGAAGCATTTTTAAACTGGCAATATATTTTTCTCCCCATTTATGTCTCCATTTATTTCTTCTTTCCATTCGCTTTCCTTTGTATAAATGTTTATACTTTTTCCAATGAATTTTCCACTGTTTTCGTCTTTCTGCACGCATGTCCTCACACTCTCTAAGTTGTCCATTTTTTATCAATTCTCGAAGCGGGATGTCAAACCTTTTGGTTATTATTGTTGAAATAAAGGAAGTTTTTGGGTTATTCGTCGAAACTCATGAATGCACCGAGGCGATTTTTCGAATGGGGAAAACGTGATAAGATTAAAAACAGAGGCAGGTGAAAGGGATTTTGCACATAACCCTGTCAAGTAGACATTAAAAAAAAGAGTATATTAAGCTGCGGCCCTTTCTCGATATTCAACCGGGGAAAGGCCGTTTAGCTTTTCTTGGAAACGACTGTGATTGTAAAAATAAATATACATTTCAATCGTCTGATAAGCCTGTTCGATTGTTTTTGGGCGCACTAAATACAACTTCTCTGTTTTTAGATGGGAGAAGAAGCTTTCGATACATGCATTATCATGGCAATTTCCTCTTCGGGAATGGCTTCCTTGAATCTGGAGTTCTTTGAGCTGGTTCTCATATGATTTGGTCGTGTATTGGAATCCTTGGCCGGGATGAAGAAGAGCATTCTTGCCAAATGGCTTCTCCTCCAGTTGCTTAAGAGTATTTAATACCAATTCAAGATCGTTTCTTTCCGATAATTCCCACGCGACAATTTCGTTGTTATATAAATCTAAAACCGCAGATAAGTAAGCAAACGTATCTCCCACACGCACATACGTAATATCTGTTACGAGCTTTTGAAATGGATGGTCAAGACATTCGGAAATAGCACAGATCCTCTTCGTCCGTAGAAAGGACGTTTTTTGCGAATCACCGATTGAATTCCCAATTCCCTCATGAGACGCCGTACACGTTTATGGTTTACCATGATTCCTTTTTTCGCCATCAAAAATCCCCTCCCAAGTAGACTCTTAAGAACATCATATCAAATGTCCTCTTTTTTCGCTGTCTACTAGTAGGGGATAATACCAGATGAAGATAGCATCTATCGAACAGACATTAAGCTATCTAACTGAATATGAACAAGGAAAACTATATGAAAGATTTAATAGAGAAAGTAAATTATTACGAATGAGAATAAATAAAGAAATCTAACATTGTGGGAATAATTCAAAGCACCTTCATATGAGTGCTTGTCTGTGCACGCCCCGAAGTAAAAAGCCCGAGGCGCTCAAAGCTAATGTCGGTCTTTGGTACAAAGCAGGGGATATCGAGTTGCATGTCGGTGTGGAAAAGCGTGACGGGTGCAACAAAAGCCATCTGGCATGTGAAGTGGAAAACATTGAAGAAGTCAGACGCTATTGAGAAGAAAACAGTGTGCCGACGCAAGACGAAAAGCGGATTCTAGGGGCCATTCGGTTTTTGTTTCGCGAGCAGTTTGGCTTTTTGGCCAAACGGAAAATCGCTTAATAGACGGAATGCAGTTAATACATGTTCAAGACATTTTTGATTCGCTTGATTTCTTTTTTGTTTTCAAACAATTCTTCTACGAGAATTTTTTGACCGTTTGCTACATCAGTGAGCTGTTTGTCCATCTGCGCGATCTTTTGTTCGATTTGGTCGAACCGCTCATTGATTTCGAACAATTGTTGCTTCGTTTGTTCAAACCGTTGGTCAATTTGTTCAAACCGTTGGTCAATTTGCTCAAATCGTTGGTTGATTTGTTCGAAACGGCGATCGATTTGTTCAAACCGCTTATTCGTTTCTTCCATATGATTTTTTAGCTGATCAGCCAGCTCTTTAATCGCTTGCAAAATCATTTCATTCGTAATTTTGGCCATGGATGTGCCCCTTTCTTCATTTTAATTATCTCTATCATTATAACATGGTCCAGTCATTCAACATAGATCGCGTCAATTTTGCACGCATCGACATGGCAATTTAGTTTGCGAATAATGAAGCATTATTCTTTGTTAAGCCATGTTTCGCTTGACGGGGTGTAACCCCGCAATCTCTGCACCATTTGCAAGAGCGTTTGGAGATGCTTTTTTGATGATCTCATACGCTGCGTTGATGGATTGCTTCGGAATTGTCCTCGCTTGATTTTATATTTAATAACGATGTTCCGTTTGTGCAGAATGTTTGTGGCGATTATTTGGAATGGTAATGTAGAAATATTGTAATAAACTTTTCATGCGGAATAAGCGGACAAGATTATAATGAACTTGATAGAAACATTATGGCAAGAAAATAAAGTTTGGTGATGAAAATGCATGGAAATGGACATCTGCAGCAAATCGGGAATTCTTACAGGCAAGGGAAGAAGGATATCGATTATAATGAAAACCCATTTATCGTCATTTGGGAAGTAACAAGAGCCTGCCAGCTTAAATGCGTGCATTGCCGTGCCGATGCGCAGCCTGTTCCGGATCCACGGGAATTAACGCATGAAGAAGGAATCAAGCTGATTGATGATATTTATGAAATGAATAATCCGATGCTTGTTTTCACTGGCGGTGACTGCATGATGCGGGAGGATCTTTTTGAACTGGCGGATTATGCCATTAAAAAAGGCATGCGCGTCTCGATCACACCAAGCGCCACCCCGAATGTGACGAAAGAAAAAATGGAGAAGGCTAAACAAGTGGGGCTGTCGCGCTGGGGTTTCAGCCTTGACGGGCCAACTCCGGAAATTCACGACCGTTTCCGCGGAACACCTGGCTCATTTGAACTGACAATCGAAAAGATAAAATACTTAAACGAATTGAACATGCCGCTGCAAATTAACACCGTAATTTCGCGCTACAATTATGACCATTTAGAAGAAATGGCGAAATTGGTTGCCGATCTGAAAGCGGTCATGTGGTATATTTTTCTGCTTGTTCCAACCGGAAGAGGGCAACTGAATGACTGCATTACTCCTGCCGAGCACGAAAAAGTGTTTCGCTGGCTGTATGAACTGAGCAAAACAGCGCCATACGACATAAAAACGACCGCAGCACAGCATTATAGACGTGTCGTTCTCCAGCAAAAAATGCGCGAACATAAAATTGAAAACGGTGAGATTCGTTATGAGGACACGATCACCACTGATAAAGCTTCCATGATCGATGGCTTAAAACGAGCTCCTAAAGGCGTTAATGATGGGAATGGGTTTGTATTCGTTTCACACATTGGCGATGTGATGCCAAGCGGCCTTCTGCCGATTGTATGCGGAAACGTCCGCGAAACCCCGCTTTCGAAAATTTACCGGGAGTCAAAGGTATTTAAAGACTTGCGCCAGCCTGACAACTACAAAGGGAAATGCGGCGTTTGCGAATTTCGTTATGTTTGTGGCGGCTCCCGCGCCAGAGCGTACGCGGTGACAGGAGATTACATGGAAAGCGAACCATTCTGTGTGTATATCCCGCTGGCAATGAGAAAGAATGAAATGCGTCACTGAGCTGCCTGTTTTCCCGATCATTTTCAACGCGCTTTTTTTATGCGTTTCTTCTCAAAAGAATCGTGCTCCCGTAGGCAATCAGTGAAGGCGAAGTCTCCTTGGTTGATTCATAGGGAGAAAGGCCCTGTATCAATACCAAGGGGCTTTCTTTGTTTTAAGTCTTTTACTAAACTACGTCTGGGAAATGGACAGGACGAAAGTTACAGGATTTGCCGAAGCCCGTGAAATCCTTCAGCGGATGTTTGAATCATGTAACGATATATTGCATAAGGAGGCTTTCCTTTTTCCACACAGGAGACTGGATATTCGGTCTCCCAAGTGAAGGAAACAGCCCCATCTCTATTCTTAATCAATATTTTACATTACTACGATCTTCCGCAACTGTTTTTGTAACTTTATTTCTTTTATTCACCAGAAAAAGAAATAATATTGGCAAGATAATGATAGCTCCAATCATACTCCACAATATATCTGTGCCGCCTATGACTTGTTCTTTTAGTAATCGATAGTAGGTATAAGAAGAATAGGGGAGCACAAGAACGATGGAAGTGATTACACCAGGAGTGTATTTTCTTAGATAGAGCGCTTGCCCTAAATGTGTGAATACATGGGCAAAAATGATAAACAGTAACATTAAAAAAATATAGTAAAAAGAGAAAATGACGGCTAAAAATGTCGCTGTTGTGATGGTAAGAAAAATCCAAAATACATCGTTCGCAAATTGGAGAGTCGTCATATGAAAACTACTATAAAAATATTTCCGCATGGATTTAGGTAAAACCGCGAGAACATGTTCTTTGTTCTGTTTGGTCCATTTCTCCACCGTCAAAATCTCTTCAAAATCATGAAACATAAACAAAATGGGAAATAACCAAAACACACTAATCAAATGAAGGTGAGCATCCAACCATTCCAATACCACTTCAATCACCGCTTTTCGAATGATTAAGAATTCCGCCCAAAAACATCTGTGCGACTTGCTCGCCCAATTCTTTTTCTGTTTTTTCTCCTGTTAATAAATATCGATGTATCAATCGTTCTGTAATAGCAACGATGGACTCAGCTGCCATCCATGTGTCAATTTCTTTTTTAACAATTCCGAGTCGCTGGTTATTGGACATGTTATTTGCGATTTGTTCGACAATCTTTTTTCGAATCCGATCACTTTCTGTTGCATGTTGAAGGGCAATCCTTGTCAGATTCGGGTTCTTTCCTAACAAAGTAAACAACTTGACAAACATGTCGGTTACATAACTTTTGACATCCGTTGGCGGAAGCTCAACAACTTTTTTCCAACATCACTTAGTTCCATTAACTGTTGATCAAAATCCTGAAGCAGTTGTTGAAAGATATCTTCCTTTTATTGTGAAACAATTCTTCTGCGAGAATTTGTTTTTTGCACCGGGCCGGACGTCACCGCACGTTAATGTGCGGTGCGAAAACCGAACTTCTGAAAAAACCGAAGATGAGCCGGCGCGATGTATTAGTGTTTACTGTCAAAAGAAAGCGGAATGCATGTTGAATCCAAGTGATTCACCAGCATGATAGGCGCGGTTTTAGTGTTAAGAGGATTTCTCACGACACCGGCCACTTCCATGCCTTGTTTCGTTGATGGAAAGAAGCAGACTTCACATATAAATCCCATGTAATTAATGTTGTGCAATTTTTGCTATTTTTTCTGAAAGCATTTTAAAAGACGGGAGTGGCTGTTCACGACCGGTCCTTTCCTGGTAGTTTATTCGCTATGTTTTATGGCGCCGGCGACATTGTAGTCAGAAGGGTCCAATTCTGTTGGCTTGCCGAGCACGAGCTTTGCCAGTTCCGAACCCAGGTAAGGGCCTGCTGTCAGTCCGGATGCGCCCAGCCCGTTGGCCACATAGATGCCTTTAAAACCAGGAAGCGTTCCAAAGACCGGAAGAAACCCAGGAGTGTATGGACGAAAACCGACTCTTGTTTCAAGATGAGTGCAATTTGCCAGCCCTGGAGCTACGGTTAAAGCTTTGTCTAATACTTCGTGCAAACCGCCAGCCGTTATTCTGCAATCGAAGCCGACCCCATCTTCATGCGTTGCCCCGACAACGATGCGGCCGTCGTTAAAGGCAAGGAGATATTGGTTGTTTGGCGGCATGATAACGGGCCAGTTGTCTGTATCCCGTTCTGGCCTTTCAAGGTGAACGATTTGTGCTCTTTGCGGCGTTACTAAAAATTCAATGCCTAATGGCAGAAGCAGCTCTTTTGACCATGCACCGGCTGTTGCAATGACGGCATCTCCTACATATTGTCTTCCTTCCACTTCGACACCGATTACTTGGGCACCATGATGGATAAGTTTTGCGCTTCCTCTGATATAAGTGGCCCCAAGCTTTTGCGCTGCCCGAATTAAGGAATCGCGAAGGGCTCTTCCATTAACGCGAGCGGCGCCGCTGACATGAATGGAGCTATACTCCTCAGCTAACGGCGGAAATAGCGCTTTTGTTTCCTTCGGAGACAGCCGCGTAATTTCGCCCATTTCTGGCGCGTCTTCACGACGTTGTAATGCTCTTTCCTCAATCTTTTGAAGCTTCTCTTCTTCTATATGGAGACAGATGGCTCCTACACGCGCATATCCCGTTTCCGTTTCACCGCAGGATTTCAATTCTTCGATTAAAGCAGGATAAAATCTCGCTCCGCCTTTCGCTAAGCGATACCAAAGCTTATTCCGGCGCTGGGAAACCCATGGACAAACAATTCCAGCTGCGGCATCTGTTGCTTGACCTTTGTCACCTCTATCTATTAACGTGACAGCAGCTCCTTCTTTTGCCAAGTGATAAGCGGTAGACGCTCCTAAAATTCCGCCTCCAATGACTATGCATGATGTCATAAAAAACACCTTTTCTTTTTTTCTTTTTCCATCATTAGAATAGCATATGATGAAACATTTGCAAAAAGATCATCTTGGAGGATAGTGTCTGTCACTGTTCGGTAAAAGAAAAGTGTCGCGTTCATGGACTTTATGCTGCCGAATTTGTTTTATCTTCATTTCGCTAGGGACTTCCGTGGAAAACGTTGCAGCGTTAACGTCTGTTAGGATTGGAGCTAATATGCAAGCCGATATTTCTTTAAAACATTATTGATAGATGTTGTCATTGGTGGTGCTATAAATTATATAGTGGAGATAACTTATCTTTGATACAACGATTTCAATATTGACTTTTTTGATGAAAAGTTATGAAAAAAATGTGAATTCTATTGTTATGATCGATAAAAAAAGCTATATTGAAAATGTAGGAATAAGTGAATAACTTCACAAATAAAGTCTAGTGGATTATTGACGCAAAAATTTTTTATCATTATTTGTGAAGTAATTCACAAAAAACTAAAGGAGAGAGCAACTATGTTGAAAAAAGTATTCGAACCGATCAAAATTGGAAATTTACAATTAAAAAATAGGTTAGTAGTGCCTCCAATGGTTACGAATTATTGCAATACAGACGGAACTGTTACAGAAAGGTATATTGCGTACCATGAAGCAAGAGCTAAAGGCGGCTGGGGGCTAATTATTACTGAAGCTACTGCAGTAGATGAGCGCGGTAAAGGATTTCACAACATGGCAGGACTTTGGTCTGATGATCAAATGGAAAGTCATTCAAGACTGACAGAAAGAGTCCATCAACATGGAGGGAAAATCGCAGTTCAATTATATCATGCCGGCAGACAGACAGGAAGCCATATAACGGGAGTACAGCCAGTAGCGCCTTCTCCAATAAAAGATCCTACAATGAATGAAACTCCACGTGAATTGACGAAAGAAGAAATTAAGGAAATAATAGAAAAATTTGGGGATGCGGCGTTAAGAGCGAAAAAAGCGGGGTACGATGCGGTAGAAATCCATGGGGGGCACGGTTATTTAATCAATCAATTTTTGTCACCGTTTTCTAATAAAAGAACAGATGAATACGGCGGAACGTTAATGAATAGAGTGCGTTTTGCCGTGGAAATTATAGAAAATGTTCGAAAAAAAGTTGGAAAGCATTTTCCGATTTTATTCAGAATATCTACGGTTGAATTTGTTGAGGGCGGTCTTACAATAGAAGATACAAAAGTCATCGCCAGAATGCTTGAACAAGCAGGAGCCGATGCGATCCATTGTTCCACAGGTGTATATAAAACCATGATGTATGTTATTCAGCCGGCTGCTGTGCCTCATGGTTTTTCAGTCAGCTTTGCTGCAGAAATCAAAAAAGTAGTATCGATTCCGGTAATTGCAGTAGGAAGAATCAATGATCCGCTTATTGCGGAATCAGTACTTTTATCAGATAAAGCAGATTTAATCTCCATGGGCAGAGCAGCTTTAGCCGACCCTGAACTTCCGAATAAAGCAAAAGAAGGAAAGCTTGATGAAATCCTTCCATGCATAGGCTGTGTGCAAGGCTGTATAGGAAGATTACTCAAAGGGCTGGATATATGCTGCTTAGTAAACCCTTCCACAGGAAAAGAAAAAGAATTTGCAGTAGAGCCGGCGAAAGAAAAGAAAAAGGTATTTGTGGCGGGAGGCGGCATCGCCGGCATGCAATCGGCGATCATTGCTGCTAAACGCGGCCACGAGGTCCATTTATATGAAAAAGGCGACAAATTAGGCGGGCAATGGTTATTAGCGGCCGTTCCTCCAAGCAAAACGGAGTTAAACACATTAACGATATGGTTAAAAGCGCAATTGGATAAACTGGGAGTTCATGTACATCTGAAAACAGAATTAAATGAAAACATTATAGAAAACGAAAATCCTGATGCGGTCATTATTGCTACGGGCGCTAAACCATTCGTGCCAAACATCTCTGGCGTTAACTTGCCAGAAGTGGTGCTTGCTCAAGATGTACTGGCAGGCAAAAAAGATGTTGGCCAATCAGTAGTAGTGGTAGGCGGAGGATTGGTGGGTGCAGAGACTGCAGCGCACCTGGCAAATCACGGAAAGAAAGTTGTTATTATTGAAATGCAAAAAGAAATTGTAAAAGACGGTGAACCAGCAGTTAAATATTTCCTTTTAAAAGATTTACAAGAACATAATGTGGAAATTATTACATCTGCTACAGTCAAAGAAATTAAGCAAGGTTCAATTACCTTTGAAAAAGATCATGTCATGAAAGAAATTAGAGATGTGGATAATGTTGTTATTGCTGTAGGGTCAAAACCTGAAAATACACTTGCGGATAAACTGCAAGGCAAGGTGGAAAAACTCATTACTGTAGGAGATGCTTTAAAAGTAAGAAAGGCGCTCGAAGCTATGGAAGAAGGTTACAGAGCGGGATTAGCGGTATAAAGAATTCAAAAATGATGCCGATTATGTGGAGGCCAGCTGTTCACTCCTAAGCTTGATAATTCAAGAAGGGCTGACTCAAAACATCGCCTTTGGGTGATGCTGAGTCAGCCTTTATTGTTTATAGTTAAGAAGAGTCATCTTATTCTTTTTATTGAGGAATTTGCCTCTTTGATGTACATCAAGCTAGGATCTAGACATCACATCCTAACTCATGCTAAGCTGTTTTCCTGATTTGTACATGGTTGCTTTCGGAGATTCACTTTGCTGGTACGCGATGAAAGTATCAAAAATGATAAAACAAAAGAAAAGGAGAGATTTGTGCTTTTTATCTTGTTTTTCTCCTCTTATACTTCTGCGTTTTCCGCACTTTCATGATTTTCCATAACGAAAAGGAGTGATCGACTCGTGATCGAGCATTATTTTCAAAAGGTCAGCGAACGTCTGGAACTCGTTTTAAAACATGAAAAGGACAATCTTAAAAAAGCCGCTTATGCAGTAAGTGAAGCCATTCAGAAAGGTGGAATTATTCAACTGTTCGGATGTGGTCACTCTCACATTTTAACGGAAGAAGTGTTTTACCGTGCTGGCGGGCTTGCGTCAATTAAGCCAATATTTTTTGAGCCGCTTATGCTGCATGAAGGGGCGGTCCGTTCGGCAATGTTGGAGAGAAGGAATGATTTTGCACAAAAGTTTATCGAGCATGAAGATATTCGTCCTGAAGATGTGTTTTTTGTTTTGTCCACATCGGGGCGCAACCCAGTTCCGATTGACGTTGCGCTGACGGCTAAAGAGAAGGGGGCTTATACAATTGCCATTACATCCTTGGAATATGCAAAAAGCCAGCCCTCACGCCATAAAAGTGGTAAGTTGTTATACGAGGTAGTGGATCTTGTTATTAATAATCATTCCGTGAAAGGGGACGCAATTTTATCCCACAAAAATGTTTCCGTTCCGTTTTCTCCTACCTCTACTGTTGTTGGAAGCGCGATTTTAAATGCTATTTTTGCTGAAGCGATTGTCTTCATGGCGGAAAGCGGTTTGGAGCCGCCGATCTTTTTAAGTGGCAATATGGAAGGGGCGGATGAACATAACAACAAATTAATTGCAAAATACAAGGAAAGAATTCCTGTTTTAGTAGGGGCAAGTTAACAGCAGCGTTAAAAATGCCCCCGCTTTTTTTAACAAAGAATTGCCGGCGAAGATGCGGCAATCCTTTTGGATATCCATCGCGCCTCTAGAGCGGACTCATCCAGCGATAAAACTTCCAGACCATCGCCATAAACAGCGAATACCCGACAAACGAATACGTATGTTTCCATTCGGAGCTGTGGACAAACCATCCTATTGTCTCTGCCTGCTTTTCGATCCATGTCATTAGCAGGCTTATTGTGATGAGAAAACATCCTCGTTGCCACGGGTGCAGCTTGGCCATTGCGTAGAGAAAAACAGTGGCAAAGAGCGGCAGGCCGATTAAAGTGAAGGAAAGATCAATAGAAAAAAGAGCTGGGAATGGCCTGTGCGGAAAACAATACCATCCATTTCCGACAAAATAAAGGTCTAAATATGTTCCAATCCATGAGGCAAAGACAAGTGTAGCAATATAAGCCGGCGCGCGTTTAGCGCGAATGAAAGAAGGCGTTTTTGGCGATGATCGCCAGTTCCATTTTTTCGAGTGTTTCACAATAGGCATTGGTAATCTCTCCATTTATTTGTCCGTTTGATTCCGCGAGGTATTCCACCACATTCCAATCTTCAAACCAATCGCCGCGCTCCGCTTCTTCATGGACAACATTTTTCCATGCGTATAGAAGTTGCGGACTGTAAATTCGGGGAACTCCCGGTTGTATTTGACAATCTTTAATCCGCCGGCGGTACGGTTGCCTTGGTGCCGATTCACAGACATCATTGAACAAATGTGGCCAATAATCTTTCCTTGTCCCGGTATGGGGATGAAGGAAGGCCCAGCGAACCACCTTTTCCAATGTGTCGTTGTTTTGAAACAGCAGCGAGTACAGCCGCTTTCCTAATAAAATCCGTTCATGCAGCGAATGGAACTGATGGAGCGTTTGACCGATGAGAACAGTATTTCCTTGTTGATCTTCGTACGGAAACAAAATATGATTGAAGCTAAGGAAATCTTGCAGTTTGAACTCGATTGTATGGAGGACGCTTTTTTGAAAAACGGGATTTTGAATAACGCGTTTTTCCAAATAATTTTGTTCGTTAATGACCAGGGCGATGGTGAGAATAGAAGGATCGCCGTAGTACCAAAAATGGTTCCAAATCGTTTCCATGAAGGTTGATACGTGAAACATTGGAAGAAGATAAAACAGCGGTTTTCTTCGTTTTTTACTTTCTTCATACAGCAAAAATTGCGGATAAATATCTTGAAAAATAAGCCAGTTTCCCCGTTCTAAGAAGGTGAAAAAAGATTGCTGTTCTTTCTCGGTCAACAAATACAGCAACAGCTCCCCTTTTAAATCCGTCATATTCCAGCCACCGTTTCTCGATACCATATGTCCTAAAAAAGCCCAGTGAATTTCTGGATGGCGCTTGTAAAAGTCTAGGTATGCCGCTGTTCTTGTGACATTGTTTTCGTTTTTCTCTTTCGTCTGGGCTGTTATTTGCTGTACAAGCCGTTTTTCTTCCATTGCTAGATTGGCCTCTTTTCCAATGTTGCTCATCCCTTTCCGCTTTTTCTTTAACTCATTTTTGATTTCAAGAAGCATTGGAGAGAGGGAAGGAGTTTTCTTTTTTGTCCAAAACATGTGAGCCACTCCTTCTATGAATCGTTGTGTCGGTGCGGGAATAAGTATTAGAGGGAGAGATGATATGCTACTGGAAAAGGATGACTAGTGTGACATACAGCGTGTCAAGTGAAATGAGCAGACTTGTGGCGACAGTGAAACGGGAACAAGCTCCCGATGGCTCGTGGCGCTACCCATTTGAAACAGGCATTTCTACGGATGCTTATATGATCATCTTATTACGCACGTTGGAAAGAAATGATCAAGATCTGATTCGAAAACTGGTGGAGCGAATGGAAAGCAGGCAGGAGGACGATGGGGCGTGGAAGCTGTTTTACGATGAAGGGGAAGGGAACGTCACCGCGACGGTAGAGGCGTATTATGCGCTTTTATATTCTGGGTATCGAAAAAAGACGGATCGCCATATGCAAGCGGCGAAACAACGGATTTTAGAAATGGGAGGCATCGAGAAATGTGCATATGCTCACGAAGTTTATGTTGGCCATGACGGGACAATATCGCTGGCCGAAGTTTTTCCGATTCCCGTTGAATTTTTGCTGCTTCCGCCTTCATTTCCGCTCCATTTTTTTGATATTTAGGAGGATTGGACGGCTTCGTATCCGACAGGACAGGGATGGCTGGCGGATTTTATATTCACTACCACAGTTACCGTCATGTATTTCCGTTGTTAACGTTAAGTCACTATGAAAAGAAAATTGGATCACTTCTGACGTGAAAATAGGGGGAAAGAGCCGGCATTTGCTAATGGAATATTGAGGATATGGCCGATTTGCGGTTGATTGAAAGTAATCCTTATTGCTGTGTGATGGGGACCTTTGCTATATTGCCTATGTTATTGTTAAATACATTAATGAAGAGATTATGGCAATGGGGGATAAGGACAATGAAGTTTGAAGAAAGAGCGCGATTTTATGCCGATAAGCTAAATGATACAGAAGATCAAATTGTCGAGTATATTTTGCAGCACCGTCACGAAGTTACTAGCATGTCCATTCAAAAATTAGCAGAACATTTATATACGGTCCCCAATACGATTGTCCGCCTTGCAAAAAAACTAGGCTATAAAGGTTTTTCAGAATTAAAAGCGGCATTAGTATTAGAAAATCAGGCGGAAATGGTGCAGATGACGGAAGTGCCGTTACATATATTGAAAACATACGAGATGATGGATATCGATACGATGGATATGGCAGTGCGGAAAATGCATGAATCGAAGCGGGTTTTATTCTACGGAATAGGAGATTCGGCATATTTTTGTGAAATGATGGCAAAAAACTTACGATGTGTCGGCAAACAGGCGGAGTTTTTTACACAGCGGCATGACATGATTTATAGTGCGGACCGCTGCGACCAGAAAGATCTTCTTTTTGTTATTAGTTTATCCGGGGAAACAAAACAAGTTCTGGAAGCGGTAACAATTGCGAAACAAAGAGGAGTTTTTATCATCAGCATGACGCATTTAAGCGAAAATTCGCTTGCCAACTTGGCAGATCTGCGTCTTTATTGTTGGGCCCCTAAACAATTTTTGAATAAGTATGATATTACGGATCGAACTTCATTATTGATTGTGTTAAGAAAAGTAAGTGAACGTTATTGGCAAATGTATGGATGATGTGTATAAATACACAAACAATATGGTTTCCGCAGGTAATGTTGTGAAAAAATAAGAAGATTTCCGTCTTCTTATTTTTTTTATTTTATAATAAAAGCCGATAAAGGGGGATTAGGAAAGGGTGTGAAAGGAATGGAACTGAAGAAGTTGACGAATGTTCATTTAATTGATGTCGGCGTAGCGCTATCAACGAAGGAAGAAGTAATTTGGTATTTGACGGAGAAGTTGGCGCAGGAAGGAAAACTACATTCTGCCGAAGAGTTTTACCGGGATGTATTAAAACGCGAGGCCTTATCTCCAACCGGACTGGAAGCAGGTCTGGCGATTCCGCACGGAAAGTCGCGTGCAGTAAAATCCGCTTCCTTTGCTGTTGCCAAGTTGAAGAAGCCAATTGAAAACTGGGAGAGCATCGCTGAACACAATAAAGTCAGTCTTGTCTTTTTGTTAGCGATTCCGGAAGAGGAAGCGGGATCGACTCACATTGAGCTGCTTGCGGAGCTGGCAAAAAGGCTTTCTCATGACGAATACCGAAAGCGATTACAGGCATGCACAAGCGCCGAAGAGCTATATGATGCCTTAGATGATGTAGGGGAAAAAAATAAGCATGAAATGGCGCCATCTGCCCAAACCATCGTTGCAGTGACGGCGTGTCCGGCAGGAATTGCCCACACGTATATGGCGGCAGAGGCATTGGAAAAAGCAGGGCAAGAACTCGGTGTTACTGTTTATGTGGAAAAGCAGGGGGCAAATGGCATTGAAGACCGCCACACCGATGAACAGCTGCAAAAAGCAGATGCAGCCATTTTCGCCGCGGATGTAGCGGTAAAACAAGAGGAAAGGTTCTCCCATCTTCCAATCTACCGCACAACGGTGGCGGCACCGTTAAAAGATGCCAAAGAAGTGATTCAAAAGGCGCTAGAAGCAGCAAAAACGAAGGAGAAAACAGAATACAAGCCACAAAAAAGCGAACGCCCATCGGAAACGGTATCATGGAAAACCGAGGTCAAAAATTCTATTTTAACAGGTATTTCCCATATTATTCCGATCATTGTGGCAGGAGGAATGATTTTAGCTTTTACCGTTTTGGTAGCACAGGCGTTCCATTTGCAACAGTTGTATGATACAGAAAATTCATGGTTATGGATGCTCCGCAAATTGGGTGGAAATATGCTCGGAACGCTGATGATCCCGGTTTTATCTGCATACATGGCTTATGCTATCGCCGATAAACCGGCATTAGGTCCAGGTTTTGCCGCAGGAATTGCCGCAAGTATGATTAACAGCGGATTTTTAGGAGGAATGCTTGGCGGATTTTTAGCAGGATATTTGATGAAACTACTGAAGAAACAGGTGCCGCCGAAAGGAACATTTTCTGGATTTATCAGCTTTTGGGTGTATCCAGTTGTAGGTTCTCTTGTTGTTGGAATATTGATGCTGTTTGTGTTTGGAAAACCAGTTGCAGGATTAAACAATTTATTGCTTCAATGGCTGGACAACCTTTCTGGAAGCAATGCTGTTATTCTTGGCGCGATTTTGGGAATCATGGTTTCTTTTGATTTAGGAGGGCCTGTCAATAAAGCTGCTTATACGTTTTGCATCGGTGCGATGGCCAGCGGCAATTTTATTCCGTACGCTGCTTTTGCCTCGGTAAAAATGGTTTCTGCTTTCTCTGTAACAGCGGCGACATTGTTATTTAAGCGTTATTTTGAAGAATACGAGCGTGAAGTTGGCAAATCCACGTGGATTCTCGGCTTAGCCGGGATTACCGAAGGAGCCATTCCGTTTATGATTAATGACCCTATCCGGGTGATCCCGTCCCTTTGCATCGGTTCTGCTGTTACAGGTGCGATCGTAACCGCGTCCCATATCGGCCTGAACGTTCCGGGAGCGGGGATCTTCTCCTTGTTTGTGCTGCAAGGCGCGCCTTTATGGAAAGCCGGAATGATCTGGCTTGGCGCAGCGCTTATCGGTGCATTGATTTCCATGGTGCTGTTAGTGGTTACTCGCATTCATAAATTAAAGAAGCAACAAGAGTTGAGCTAGAGAGGTGGATATTTTGAAACAATATGTTCACATTGTCCCTCACATGCACTGGGACCGCGAATGGTACTTTTCCACAGAGGAGTCACGCATTTTGCTTGTCAATAACATGGAAGAAATATTAGAAATGCTTGAAACGAATCCAGATTACCCGCATTACGTCTTGGACGGGCAGACGGTGGTTTTAGAAGATTATCTTGCTGTAAAACCGGAATATAAGGAACGAATCCGCAGATTAGTCCGGCAAGGAAAACTAATCATCGGTCCTTGGTATACGCAGACGGATGAAATGGTCGTCGGCGGAGAATCGATTGTCCGCAACTTGTTATACGGACTGAAAGATTGCCAAGAATTCGGTGAGCCGATGAAAATCGGCTATCTTCCGGATTCGTTCGGGCAGTCTGCCCAGCTCCCGCAAATACTCAACGGCTTTGGCATTCATCGGGCCATCTTCTGGCGGGGAATTTCTGAACGACACGGAACAGACCAGACAGAGTTTTATTGGATGAGCGACGACGGCTCCAAAGTGCTTGTGCAAGTATTTCCATTAGGCTATGCGATCGGAAAGTATCTCCCGACAGACGAAGCAAAATTAAAAGAACGGATGGACAAGTATTTTTCCGTATTAGATAAGAGAGCGACAACCGACCATATTATTATTCCGAACGGGCATGACCAAATGCCGATTCAAAAAAATATTTTCGAAGTCATAGAGCAGCTGCGCAAGTTGTATCCGGAAAGAAAATTTTTCTTAAGCCGCTATGAGCATGTTTTTGCGGAGTTAGAAAAACAGAAAGATCTCGCAACAATTAAAGGAGAATTTTTAGACGGCAAATATATGCGCGTGCACCGCAGCATTTACTCGACACGCATGGATATTAAAGCAGCAAACGCGAGAATAGAAAATAAGATAACCAATATTTTAGAACCGTTAGCTGCGATTGCATCGACGCTAGGGTTTCCTTATCATCATCAATTGATTGAACTCATTTGGAAGGAAATGATGAAAAACCATGCGCACGATAGCATCGGGTGCTGCTGTTCCGATAAAGTCCACCGCGAAATTATGTCGAGATTTTTTATCGCGGAGGAGAAGACAGATCGTTTGATTTCCTTCTATATGAGAAAAATCGCCGATGCGATGCCGTCCGATCGGTCGATTGACAAGCTGGTGGTATACAATACGCTTCCTTATGAAAGAAATGAGCCGATTCAAGCAGAAGTTACGACAAAATGGAAAAACTTTGCGCTAGTCGACGAAACGGGAAAAGAAATTTATTTTGAAGTAGTAGATAAAAAAATAGTGGATCCGGGCTTAATTGATCGGCAAATCGTTCATTACGGAAACTATGATCCGTTTGTCCGCTATACCATTCAATTTCAGGACCGCATTCCGGCAATGGGCTATAAAGCGTATTTCATTCAGGAAACAGATCACATGATAGAGAAACAGCCTGAACCGGTGCCGCAAATTGATACGAATTTTTATACGATCACGGTAAACGAAAACGGCACGCTGAATATTTATGATAAACAATTGCATCGAACCTTCAGAGACGTGTTATTGATAGAAGATATGGCGGACGACGGCGATGAATACGATTATTCTCCTTTATTAGACGATTTCGTCGTGCATAGCAAAGATGTAAAAGCGAAGTACTCATTACGGCAAAATCAATATTTCGCCTACGCTGATATCGAATACCGCCTGCCGGTGCCGGCGGACATCGAGAGCCGCAAGGCAAAACGCTGCGACAGCTTTATCGATGTGGCGATCCGTTTGACAATTCCGATGAACCAGCCGCTTATTGATATTCAAATAGAAGTAAAGAACGCGGCGAAAGATCATAGAGTAAGAGTGTATGTTCCAACCGGAATTCCATCGACCCATTCCATCGCGGATAACCAATTTGGCACGATCAAAAGACCGGTCGTCGATCCAGCTATAGAAGTATGGGAAAAAGAACAATGGGATGAGCGGCCGGATGCCATTTATCCAATGTTAACCTATGTAGGGCTATCCAACGGGAATGGCGGCGTAGCCGTATTAACCAACAGCACAAGGGAATATGAAATTGTCGGGGAACGTTATGACACGATTGCGGTGACGCTATTCCGAAGCATAGGATATCTCGGAAAAGAAGATCTAATCAGAAGACCGGGGCGCCCTTCGGGGATTAAGCTGGAAACTCCTGATTCGCAAATGATCGGAACAAATCGTGTGCATATCGCATTGACAACGCATAAAGGAACGACCGAACAGGCGAACGTGGCAAAAATTGCTAAGCAATTTTTAACGCCATTGTATGCGTATAATAAGATGCCGCATGATGCGATGAAATTAAATCCGGTTGATTTCCATGTCCCATACCATTACAGCTTATTTGCGCAAACGGATTCGGACATTGTTGTAAGTACAGTAAAGCGAAGTGAAGATAACAGCGGCATTATCGTTCGTTTCTATAATCCTACACAAGGGGAGAAAATAGCGCAATTTCAGTGGAATTGTCCGCTCTCCCATATTTACCGCACCAATTTAAATGAAAAGCCGATCGACGCTATTGCGTATGATTCGCATAAACGCTTTGCAGTAACAGTAAAACAAAATCAAGTGCAAACCGTTTTGATCATATAATCTAAACAATGCAAAAGGCGGTTCCATTAAACCGCCTTCTTTTTTGCTTTATAAGGAAGCTAGTATGATGCCCAAGAAATAGATAAATGAAACAATATAGATTTTGCCTGAACTCATCGTTTTTTTTCTCTTTTGTTGCCGAGTATGAGGGAAAACGCGGCAAGCAGAAACACGATGGCGAGGCAAACGGTAGAACCGATTATATTATCTTTGTTAAATATAAAAGAGATGAAAATGGTCGCTAAAGAGATGACCGCTAATATCGTTGTGTACGGAAACCATTTAACTTGGAAAAACGGTTGTTCCGTATATTGGGAACGAAGCTTTAGTTGAGCCAAGCAAATGCTTATCCATACTAAAAGAACGGTAAAACCGGGGATCGTCATGAAATAGCTGATGACCCGATCAGGAGCCATATAAGCGAAAAATACCCCGATCAATATACAGATGGTGACGATGGTAATGCCGTTTATCGGTATTCCGTGTTTGGAAACCTTTAATAACCTTTTTGGCGCTTCTCCGTTTTGCGCCATGGAATATAACATTCTGGAAGTTGCGTATATCCCCGTGTTTGCCGCGGATAAAACGGCGGTTAAAAGAACAAAATTCATAATATGCGCTGCTCCGGGCAGCCCTGTTATGTTCAATACTTGAACAAACGGGCTGTCTTCCCCCGAAACGTTATTCCATGGCATTAATCCGCATATAATAAGAATAGGGAGAATATAAAAAAGAATGACTCTCCATACGGTTCCTTTAATGACTTTTGGCAACACTTTCTCGGCGTCTTTCGTTTCCGTCACAGCGACGCCAATTAATTCAGCACCGCCATATGAAAACATGACGACTAAGAGGGCGCTCAACATTCCTCCGATTCCATGTGGGAAGAACCCGCCGTGTTCTGTGTAGTTGGATAACGGATCATCGATAGCGCTTGGAATGATGCTGGATAAAATGCCAAAGCCTAAAATAATAAAAGCGGTTAATGCGGCAATTTTAATCCCTGCGAACCAAAACTCAATTTCCCCATAGTATTTTACATGAAACAAGTTCATTCCGATGATCAAGACGGTGCAAAAGAAACTTAAAAGCCACAATGGCACGGATGGAAACCAATATTTTAGGAAGCTTCCTGCCGCTAAAATTTCGACAATGGTGACAATCGTCCAATTGACCCAATAAAGCCATCCTACGATAAAGGAGATATGAAATCCAAACGCTTTATATACAAGGTGCTGGACGTTTAAGTTAGGATAGACAATGGCCATTTCCGCTAATGCCGACATTACAATAAACAGCAGCAGGCCACCTAATAAGTAAGAGAAAACGACGCTTGGCCCCGCTATATTCAGCGTATCCGAACTTCCTTTAAAAATGCCTGTTCCAATCATGCCTGCCAAAGCAATAAGCTGCACGTGCCTTGGTAGCAACCCTTTCTTTAAATGTTGATGATTGTTTTCCATGTTGTTCCTGCCTTTCTGCCATAAATATTATCGTGATGATGGATTGCCAATAATGATAGAGTTATAGACGGCAAAAAGATGATGAAAGGTTGCAAAAGCAAAATCAACGTCTGAATTTATTTTCCCGGTGAGTCGGCCTAAATAGAGAGGGAAAATATAAATAATTAGGGAACAATCAAAACGGATTTCCCATGAATCCGTTTCCTTTTAAGACGTTTTTGCTTAACCGCTTTTAAGCTTTTCAGCTTTTATGCTTTTATGCAGTTAAGTATAAAAACAATATGTTTTTAAAATATAATATTATCTGTTTATTGTCAAGATTGCGCCGCAAAACTGTTTTTGGCAAGTAAAAAATGCATAAAATAGATAATGAACAGCACATTAGATTGTTAAGAAACATTAAATGATCATAAAGGTTACATGCTTATAAGCGGATACGATAAAACAATATTTTAAAAAGAGGGACAAAAGTCGCTGAAATGGCATGGACAGAAGCTGCATCTGTTAAACAAGAGGTACTGTGGTTAAATCCAGCTGTTGCCGAACAGAATAGACGATTAAACATTTTTGAAGCGATTTCGTTATTACGTAGTTCGAAGATTTTACGAAACTTTGCACCCTATTAATTTTCTGAAAAGCGCGAGTGGTGGGGAGTTCACAGACTGAATCAATCGGTCTTTTTTGTCTGTCTTGTTTTCAATAAAAGTCAATTATTCATTTTCTTTTTAGGAATTGTTAAGCTCTTCCAGTCATCAGATTTAAGTTGTTTCGCGATATAAACTATTTGCCCAATATGATAAGAATAATGGTACATTTGTCTTTCAATCGCTTCGATAATAGTATGTGGTTCACTTCGAATATAAATGATCTGAAGAAGATGTTCTTCTTTAATCGTGTCTAAAGCTTTTAAGAATACATCCCAACCTTTATTCCAAACTTCGTATAACTCCTCACGGCTTGAAATGGTATTTTCAAATTCTCCATCCCTATCTCTATATGGTTTTTCGCCATCTGAATGGAAAAAATCTGTCCATCGTGAAACCATATTTCCGCTCATATGCTTAACAATTACTGCTATACTGTTGGAGTTATCATTAGGCGACCAAAATAAGCCTCGGTCGTCAAGTTGTTCGAATGCTTTTTCTGCTGTATTTTTCATGCTTTCAAATCGTGTTTTAACAACTCTTAGATATTCCGAAGCTACAGATGGATTGTTGGACATAGTAATCATCCCCTTTAAAAGATTTTTGCGTAAAAATGTTTTACTTATATCTATACTTCTATACTTCTTTTTTAACGCTATATTTTCCTTTTACATCTCTGATGTTTTCTGCAACTAAAAAGTTAAGTGAAGCACAAAATTTTTTCAGCACCCTAAGTCTTTTTTATAAGTTCAATAAGAATGTTTCAGACGATAACTAGTTCCTATAAATGTTAAGAGATAGCTGTGATGAATAAGGCGGTCAATGCTTTTATCTTGCATAATGCGCTACCTTTATTTTGCCTCAAACAGAAATTAAGAGAGAAGTATGTATAATTGAGCAGGGGCCTTAACTGGTTCCTGATTTTTTATTTCCGAATAAGTATGAATTTTTATAAAAGAACAAAAAATATTTAGAGTGTTAAGACTCCTCATGTTTGGACGATAAAAAGAATGTTGGAACCATTCATCGAAACAAAATGAGAGGGGAATGATGTCACAATTTTCCCATCATGGTTAGTGATCCTCAAAAATTGGCTTTATTTTAGCCGTGCCTGATTCAGCATGAATTAGGTGCCATACATATAGGAATTTCTGTATGTATACAGAGCAAGCGGTGAAGGAGCTCTTTCTTTCTCTTTCTAGTTTTGCTTATTTTTTAGGTTATGGATGGAACATTTCAGAAAATAAAATCTCTACTTAGGAAGGTGCATCAAGGTGATTCTCATCAATGATCAAATCATTTCTCCTATTCTAGTCGAATCGATACAAGAACTTAATGTTCCTGTTTTCAAACAAGGTAACCGTTCCGAAATGTTAAAAGCATTAAAGGGAATGGAAGCTGAGGAGTTTTTCCCTCTTATTACTGAGCAGCAAAAGTTATTGACGAATTCAGAGAGCTGCTTAGCACTGCTTGAATCTTATGCTCCTGATAGCGTTCAAAATCATTGGGCAAAACAATTAAAAGATAAAGGAACATTCCGCCAAATTCTTTCTAGTATGTATCCTGATTACTTTTATAAGATAGTCAGCCTAGACGAGCTTAATAAAATTTCGGTAGAGGATATTCCTTTTCCTGTTGTGATTAAGCCAAGCAAAGGATATTCCAGCGTGGGAGTGTATAAAGTAAAAAGTGCAGATCAGTGGGAGGATACTTTACATAAATTAAGTACAGATCTGCTTCTTATAAAAAACATTTATGACAAAGAAGTAATTAACGGAGAGAGCATTTTAATTGAAAAATGGATATTCGGAGAAGAATATGCTGTTGACGGTTATTACGATCACGATGGCAATCCGGTGATTTTAAACATTTTTAAACGTTTGTTTCAAGACGAATATGATACGTCGGATCGAATCTACTATACATCCAAACAAGTTATCCATGAAATTTACGATGACATATTAACTTTTATGCATAAATTTAGGAAAATTGTCCCAGTGAAGAATTTCCCGATTCACTTTGAAGTGAGAAAAAGTAATCATACCATCATTCCGATTGAAATGAATCCGCTCCGATTTGCTGGGGCGGGAACAACAGATCTTGGATATTATGCTTATGGATGCAATGTGTATAAGCATTATTTTCAAGGCACAAGCCCAGATTGGGAAGAAGTGCTTCGCGACATGGATGATAGTATCTATAGTTTCTTCTGCGCGGAAATCCCGATGGATATTTCACAAAATCTTATAAAATCCATTAACCATCAGTCGTTTAAAAAGCAATTTCAACAAATTTTAGAGTACAGAGAAATACAAGCAACAAATGATAGAACATTTGCCATTGTCTTTTTTAGAAGCGAAACAATGGAGGAGCTTTATCGATTACTGCAAATGGATTTACGTCCATTTATCACATTAAAGGAAATCGAACATTCGAGGGAGAGGTAGGAAATGAGAAGTATAACTTGGAAAAAATCAATCAAAATCCAATTAGTCATTAGTTTTTTATTTCCATTTCTTGTGTTTTCTCTGGTTCTTTTTGGATTTGTCCGATATGTATCAGATTATATTATTCAAGAACATGTTATTCCCCAGTTTGATGAACGTCTGACAGAAAATGGACGATTACTAACAGAGATGCTTGATCCTAATTTAATTAAAAATACAATCGACTTCCCAAAGACGTATGGTCCGGAACTTAAGCGGGATTTAGATTCGTTTATTGAACGAAAAAAAGGAATCGAGTATGTATACGTATTATCAAGAAAAAATGGCAAGGATGTCATTGTGGCTTTAAATGGCAGTGACAAATTTATGGTTGAGTCTCCATTTACAAATGATCAAAAATTATCATATGAAAACAAAGAGCCCGTGCTGAGTTCCATTTATAGAGATAAATGGGGAGTCCATAAATCCTTTTTCATTCCTGTTGACGGTGCGGATGCCATCGTTGGAATAGATATGAGCGCTAAATTTATTGATCAACTAGAAAAATGGATATTGACTGTTTCGCTTATTGCAACAGCTGTCATAGTTGTTATTGGAGTCTTATTAGCTTTGTTTGTTGGAAATAGAATATCTAAACCTCTTAATCGTCTAGTACAATATGCGAAAATCTTTTCTACCGGAGATCTTAGCCAAGCGGTAAATATCCAGCGGGAAGATGAGATAGGGGTTTTAGCGAATAGTTTTGAAGAAATGAGAAAAAATTTAAGTCGCATCATCGATCATGTAAGAGAGAAATCGGAAGCAATTCATCATACTGGCCAAACTCTTTTGGCATCCTTTGAAGAATTAGCTCAAGCATCTAAACAGATTGCGATGAGTACAGATGAAGAGGCAAAAGGTGCCGAAGAAAGAGCCAATCACATTGACCGGATTTCAAATATGATGTCTGAAATGTCAATAGCGATATCCAATGTGGATGAACAAACGAAGTTGATTAAAGACCTTACCGATCAAACAAGCCAGCAAGCTGAAAAAGGAAATGTTCAAGTTCAAATGATTACCGAACAAATGAACAAAATAAAACAAAATGGCATGGTGAGTAAAGAAAACTTATTTAATCTGGGGAAAAAATTAGAACATATTAATGAAATCATTAAGATTATCCAAGACATTTCATCCCAAATCCATCTTCTTTCTTTAAATGCATCGATTGAAGCAGCTCGTGCTGGAGAAGCCGGTAAAGGATTTTCGGTTGTTGCCCAAGAAGTTCAGAAGCTTGCAAACCAAACTGATGAATCCATCAAAACAATATCTGAAGCGATAGATGAGATCAATGAACAGGCTAATATTGTGCTAAATCTGAACCAACAAGATTTTGAAGATATTGTAAAAGGTGTTGAAATTGTTGAAGATAATGGGCGATTATTTAATTCTATTTTTGAAGCAGTAGAGCAATTGGCAAAAGGGATTGATGCGATTGTTAAAAGTACAGAAGATCTGCATCAAGCATCCGATGAAATTTTAACATCCATTCAAGAAATTGCAGCAATTTCAGAGCAAGGAGCGGCTGCGACTCAAGAAATTTCTGCTTCTGCTGCTCAACAAGACAATACGATTGACTATTTAAAACAACAAAATTCAGAGCTGAAACTCTTGGCTGACAACCTTCAAGATATGATTAAGCGATTTAAGACAAGTAAAATGTGAAGAGAAACAACTTAAAAAGATGCAGAATAACAAACAGCTAACAAAATCTATTTGTGCATGACATTACATTTGATAAAAATTTAATAACTCCAATATCGCTGTTTTCCAAGACGAACAAGATGAATTGAAGCCTACTCGCTTGAGTAGGCTACTTTGTTTATAAAAGAAGGCGGAGTAAGACTCTTGCCTTCTTGACAACAATATTATAAAAAATAATGAAGATGTATGGTTTTGGACAGTGTTTGAGTCAGATCAATTGTTCGAAATCAGCGTAAAATAAATGAATCTGTCAAAATGCGAAAATCGTTAATCAAAGGCTTCATGTAAACAAGAGGATTTTTCTGCTGCCGTTTTGCGATATTTCCTATGGATCGTCTATTTATTTAATAATTTTTCTAAATGTTTTACCGTAGGTGTCAGGTTGGCAAAGAAATATGCTTCTCTTAATCTGCGGGATGGATCGCTTTGTTGCAAGTAACCGGCCCCTCCATGATGCAGCATGGAGCCATGGACCGCTTTTAACGTGAGATAAGTAATGTTTAAACGGATTCTTAATAAATCTTCGCAATGTTGCGTCAAATCAGGCGATTGAACAAGACGATATATTTCTTCACGGATGGATATTAGTTCGTTTTCCAGTTCCTCCGGCTGAATGCTTAAATAGCGATTGCATCCGTTTTGTTTATTTTGTATTTTTTTCATTGACTGGATAGAAGCAGCTGTGACTCCCAACCCCAGCGGGATTTGATAAATAAGAAAAACCGGGCGTATTTTTTGTACAAAGCCATCCGCGTGTTCAGAAATGATCCATTGATCTGGGATAAACACATCATTGAATGTGCATGCATATGTTGCGCTTCCATTCAGTCCTAAATAATCCAGCTTTTCTTTTAACGCCAACCCTTGAGCATGGCACGGGACAAACGCCATGATCCGTTGTTTTTCATTAACGAAGGCGATAATGCCGAACCAATGATTTGGCCCTAAGTTTGAGACAGACGGCAAATGGCCGTTAATGATATATCCTTCTTGGGTCCGTTCTGCTTGCAAATGGAGAGATTCAAGTCCATCATAATATTTCATTGGATTGGACAATCCGGTTCCTCCAAGCGTTTTTCCGCTTTCAAGCAGCGGTAAAACTCCCTGCTTGAGGTAGGAGTTTTCGCATGTGCGCAAGTATGTGAGCGCTGCTAAGTGGCACCAAAGGGTAAAGGCGGTTGTCATGCATATTTTTGCCGTTTCCTCGACTAATTGTATTTCACGGGCGAGAACCTCTTTTTTCGAAAGCCCTGCTGACAAAAGGAAACCGTATTTTCCGATATTTTCAAAAAATTCACGGGGATAATAGGCTTTTGTATCAATTTTTCTTACTAAAGGTTTTAACTGGTTGTTAAGTAAATCAGCTAAAACGCTTTTTGCTTCTGATTCCATAATGGCCATTTATCGCCACCTCCTATCCGGCTATTTAAAGCAAAGAAGATTAGGGACCGGAAATTGTGTAAAAAGCAGTTTTTTGAAGATCCAAGTTCACCGGGATGGAAAATGGGATTTTACATCATAATTACGACTTGACCGTGAGGGATACCGGTCCAATGGCTCTAAATGTTTTTGTTTTCTTCCCACAGCAAGAAAAATTTTAGCGGTTATCTAGCAATTTAATGATAGTCAAACCCCAGCGGAAATTGAAAATCCCGCTGAGGTGATGCAATGTTATTTATTTGGCAAAATTTCTGTGACCGTATCAATCGGTGCTTTCACTGCTTCACGGGCTTTTTTGACGGCTTGTTCATCCGGAGCATGATAGAAGCAAAGGCATTTTGTCATATCTTCGCATACATACGTTCTTGAGAAGGTGACTTCCGGTACTTCTGCATAGTGCACAGAATTCTTTTTCTTTCTGTCCAAATATTCTTCCATGGTGAGATTTTCAGGAAGGTTCCATTCCACTACATAGTTTACGGTGTCTGCTTCTTTTTTGACTTCTTCGATATCCTTCCCTACTAAACGGACTGGTTTAATAAGAGTAACAGGAATGCCTAACCGTCTTAAGCGATCATTAATAATATTTCGTCCTTCGCTTTCAAAAATGAAAAATGCTCTTGAAAAATCTTTGGAAACTTGGACTTCAATAAGATTTGCGCCGTTTTTGCTTAGCTCTTCCCGAATCTCGGAAACTTTCTTTTCAAACACTTCTTTGTCTTTTACTGCCCCGGTTAAAATCGATTCCACTAAGTAAAGCGCCATGTTTATTGCCTCCTTTATCATTATAGCCTCAAATTCTTATGAAATTAATATGATTTTATGGTAATTTTATTATAGTTAGTTCAAAAAATCAACTTAAAAATAAATTTTACCGCATAAATTGGAGAGCACACTGCCATACCGCATCGCATATTTTCGGCCATGAACATGCACGATGCCGCAAAGATTCGGCTTTTGGCATTTTGGCTGGCGGAAGCAGGCCGCTTACAATAGAACTAAAAATCGAAAAATTTATATGAATAGTGGTAAAGGAAATTTCTATTCTGAGAAAAGGTAAGTTATAATTGAACCGAAACAAGAACAGGAGGTTTTTTTATGAAAGAGAGATATGATTTGCCTTGCAATATCGCCCAATCCTTGAACATCATCGGGGATCGCTGGACATTGTTGATTATTCATGAAATTTTATTGGGGCATACGACATTTAATGAAATAAGAAAAGCATTAAAAGGGATATCTTCCAATCTTTTGTCGGATCGTTTGAAGTATTTGGAGGAAACTGGCTTGATCACTTCTACTTTATATTCCGAACATCCACCAAGATACAAATACATGTTGACAAAAAGCGGAAAAGATTTGGAAATAGTGTTCAATGCCTTAATCATTTGGGGCAGAAAACATTTAAAAAAATGTTATAAAAAATTGGTGCATGAATCTTGCCAGCATGAAGTAGAAGTTTCTTATTATTGCCCACGATGTAAAACAAATGTGGAGGACTTGGCCGTTGTCGAGGTCCATTCTGAAGCGATTCCCGAAAAGCTGTGATAATGCTCATAAAAAAGAGACAGGAAGCATCCTGTCTTTCTGTCTTTTTTATAGTTTATTCATCCGGTTGCATACCCCATTGTTTTTCTATCCATCTTTCGAATAATTGGATGGCTTTATCAAGGATAAGCCCCAAGATGCCGATAAAGATGATTCCGGCTAAAACAAGATCCAAACGCAATGAATTTCTCGCATCGACGATTAAATACCCTAATCCGGACTGGGCGCCGACCATTTCTCCGGCAACGAGAAAAATCCAAGCGGTGCCGATTGCAATGTGAAGTCCATTGGCGATAAACGGAAAAGCAGCAGGAAAAATAATTTTCGTCATTAAATGCGGCTGTTTGATCTCAAAATTTTCCGCCACTTTTAAATATGTGCGGTCTACTTTTTTTACCGCGGAAACAGTAGAAAGCAATACAGGGAAAAATGCTGCGATGAATATAATCACAATCGCAGGAATGTCCCCGATGCCAAACCATAAAACAATAAAGGGGGACCACGCAATCGGGGAGATAGGCCTTAGGATTTGAACAATTGGATCAATAATATTCCATAATTTTGCAAGGCGCCCTAACATGAGCCCTAATATAACGGCAGTAATTACTGCTGAGAGATAGCCAATCAAAAACCGGATGAAGCTTACTTTTAGATGCACCAATAAAGTGCCGTTGGCAATCAGTAGCCAAATTCCTTTTCCTACTTTCAAAGGAGAAGGAAAGAGAGCGTCTTCATAATTTCCAATCATAATCACGGTTTGCCATAGGGCAATTAATATCGAAAATCCTATTATGACATTGGTTAATTTCTTTGCCGTGTTCATACGATCACTTCACTTTATCTATTAATGAATTATCGACAAATTCCCGGTAAGCCGGAGGATTCTTGGACAACCCCGTTTCAATCATGTACTGTCTTAGTTCTTCGTATGCGTTTTTATCTATTTTTAAATCGTTAAATGAAATCCATTTTAACGATAAATGGAGTACATCTTTATTAACATTCATGTATTTGGAGGCGGCTTCATAGGTGTAGTCGTCTTTTAATTCTGCTTTTTTCCCGGCTTTGACATATTCACTCACAAACTCTTGCGCGAGTTTCTTTTCGTTGCGGATAAAGTCATTTCTTAAAACGAGTGCGCAGCACACAGAATGTTTCCAAAGTTCTTCCGATTGAAATAACACTTTACCTTTATTCATTGCCACAGATAGAGCGCCAAAAGGTTCTGCCACTGCGTAGCCGGATACCCTGCCTTCGGAAAGGGCTGCTGGCATTTCAGCAGGAGGCAGTTCAATGATATTCACATCTTTATATGTAAACCCTTCTTGTTTCAGCATTTGATAGAGCAACAGGTTGTGTGTAGAAAATTTGTGAGGAATTGCAAAGTTTTTCCCTTTTAAATCTTTTACGCTGTGGATATCATGAGAAGTCACAACGACATTTCCATCTCTATGTCCTAACGCCACCGCTTTTAAATCCACCCCCTGTTCTTTTGCCTTCATTGCCAATTCCACAAGCACGCTTGCCCCGTCAATCCGTCCCGTATTCAGCGCATCCATCAGTTCAGGCCAAGAGCCAAATTTGATAAGTTCAAGATGAAAAGATCGGGACTGGCTTTTTTCTAGTTCTTTTTCTATATATAGGGGAACAGCGTGGGTAATCGGCAAATACCCTATTTTAATGGTCCGCTTTCCGTTTACGTTGGACTGGGCATTGTCGGAATTACAAGCGGTCAGGCTAAAAACTGCCACCGTGATGAATAAAGAAATTATCAATGTTCTTAATATTTTCGTCATGGAATATGCCTCCTTTTTTATTATTACGCTGCATGATCGCACTATCGAAAGATTCGGATAATTTTTTTGTGTATACATCCTTGGTGAGATGGATTAAATATTATAATCCATCGAAGGGGCAGGGCGATGAAAATGAAATTCTTCCAGAATAATCTTTCGGTAATATTGGAAGTCTCCGTGACTTCGATCTCTAGGCCTTGGGGTATCAATTTTTAATTCTCTATGGATTCGGCCGGGATTAGCACTCATGATCAATATCCGGTCTGATAAATATACCGCTTCGTCGATATCATGGGTCACAAGAATGATCGTTGTCTTTTCTTTGCCTTGAAGGCGCAATAGTTCATCTTGTAAATAATAACGGTTAAAAGTATCCAAGGCGGCAAACGGCTCGTCCATCAGGATTACCTCTGGCTGAATCGCAAGCGCTCGGGCAATCGCGACTCGCTGTTGCATTCCGCCCGACAATTCATGGGGAAAGCGTTCAGCATAGTCATGTAAACCAACTAGTTTAAGATAATCGAAAGCCTGCTTTCTTCGTTGTTTGGGGGTTAAGTCCAGCCCTTCGAGACCTAACTCGACATTTTTAAGGACGGAACGCCAAGGCAGGAGGCCATAATGCTGGAATAGCATTACACATCGCCGGCTTGGTCTTTCCACAACATTTCCATCCAAAATGACATGACCTTGGTCCGGTTTTTCAAAACCGCCGATGATGTTTAACAGTGTGCTTTTTCCGCAGCCGCTCTGGCCAAGGATCGAAAGAATTTCCCCTTTTTCTATACGAAAGGAGATTTGTTGGAGAACTGGTTCAAGTCTTCCTTTATTCGGAAAACTTTTACTTACATTCTCCACTTGAATGATTGCTGGATCGCTCATCGCCTAACCTACCTTTCGTTGTTTTTAGGAAGCAAACAGCCATTTAAGGCAGTGAATAAACATTTTGAAATTAATTAATTCCTATATGTTTAATATGATTAATATTTGCTAGTAATTTTATTATACTTTGTTCAAAAAATCAACTTAAAATTTAAGATAATTCATAGTTATTAAGAGATTACGCCAATCAATATTCCGCGGACGTTGTTATCTAATTTCGGACATATGCTACTGCGTTCACATCTTATTGATTTTCATAGAAAAAATTTATTCAATTATATTTACAAGCGAGGAAGAATTATGTAATATAAAAACGAAAATCGTAATCATTACGAAATAGGTGGTGAAAAAATGCTTCAATATGGCAAAAGGATATGGATACTTCTGGTTATTTTGCTGCTTGTCGGATGTTCACAGTCATCCTCTGAAGAAGGAGGGAAAAACGGAAAGGAATTAACAGTGCTTTTTAATTTTCCGACAAGCACCATTGACCCGCACTTAGACAGCAATTATACGGCCGTTCGTGCGGGAGTGGGGGAGACGCTTGTTAAGATTAGTGAAGAGCTGGAATTGGAACCTTGGCTGGCTGAGAAGTGGGAAAGTAAAGACGGCCAAAATTGGACGTTCCAAATTAGGGAAGGTGTCACATTTCATAACGGAAAAAAAGTGGATGCCCGCGCAGTGAAGGAGTCTTTGGAAAGGGCGAGCAAAGATAATCCAGCCGTAAAAGCGGCATTAAAAATCCGCAAGATGGAAGCGGACGGACAACGGTTAACCATTCAAACAGAAGAAGTGTTTCCGCAGTTTCCTTCAGAGCTGGTGCACCCTAATACAGCGATCATTGATGTTGCCGAAAAAGACTTTGATAAAAAGCCGGTCGGCACAGGACCGTTTAAGGTGGCTTCTTTCGAGCCAGGGGTGGCGCTGAATGTTGAACGGTTTGAAAAGTATTGGGATGGCAAAGCAAAGCTTGATAAAGCGACGTTTGCCTTTAACGAAGATGCCAATGCACGGCAAATGGCGCTCCGCTCAGGAGATGCGGATATTGTTTTTCGGCCGCCGGTTGAAAATCTGGAGCAGTTAAAAGCAGAAAAAGCGAAAATAGAATCTGTCCCGGGATTGCGCACACATCAGTTAATTTTTAATATGGATAGTCCATATATGAAAGAAGAGAATGTGCGTAAAGCAGTGGATGCATTAATGGACCGGAAAGAGATTGTTGAACATATTTTAAATGGGCATGCCGTTGCAGCAAAAGGCCCTTTTTTGGCAGACTTTCCATTCGCGCCATCTTATGAAGAGAAGAAAAGCGGAATCGAAGCGGCGGAACAATATTTTACACAAGCAGGCTTTCAAATACAAAACGGAAAGCTTGCGAAAGACGGGAAACCGGTTCGGTTCAAAGTGCTCACATACTCATCACGTCCGGAACTTCCTTTAATCGCGCAAATTCTCCAAGCAAAAGCGAAGGAGCTTGGAATAGAGATGGAGATTCAACAAGTGGAAAATATTGATGAGTATTTAGCGGCAAATGATGATTGGGATTTTGCAACATACAGCAGCTTGACGGCTCCCCGCGGTGATGCGGCATACTTTTTGAATGCGGCATTCATGCCGGATGGAGCGCTAAACTACGCAAATATCAACCATCCAAAGCTAACCGCCATCATTCATCAATTGAACAAAACGGTAGAAGCAAATGAACGGAACAAGCTGGCAAAAGAAGCATTAAAAATCATTGATAAGGAAATGCTTCGTTCTTTTATCGTGCATCCGAATATTATTGTTGCTTATCGTGACGGGGTGAAAAATTGGGTGACTAGTAAAAGCGAGTATTACATATTAACGAAAGAGTTGGATGTGGAAAAGTGAAATGATTCCAATAACGAAAAGGCTCGTTGAATTCATATTATTTTTGTTTCTGCTTTCTTTCATCAGCTTTATATTGATTAAACTGGCGCCTGGCGATCCTGTCAAACGGATGCTTCAAGTAGATGAAGTGTCCGTCACGAAAGAGCAAATCGAAGCGCTAAGAGAGGAACTGAAGTTTCATGAGCCTGTATACATTCAATATTGGCATTGGTTGAAACGGTTTTTTCAGTTTGATTTAGGCAATTCCTATATAACAAAGCAGCCGGTTTTGTCTGAATTGTTATCGCGGTTTCCCGCGACATTGATGCTCACATGCGCTTCTTTAATCGTAATGATTCTGATTTCTATTCCTTTAGGGATTTTATCTGCGCTCTATAAAAATACATGGGTGGATCATCTAAGCCGTTTGTTTGCACTTGTTGGTTCATCCATCCCCAGCTTTTGGCTTGGGCTTCTTCTCATTGAATGGTTTTCCATTAAACTAGGGATATTGCCGAGCATGGGAAAGGGAACGGTGAAGCATATCATATTGCCATCCCTTACGTTAGGAATCGCGATGTCTGCGGTTTATGTCCGATTGTTGCGTTCCAGTTTATTAGAAAGTTGGAATGAGGACTATGTGAAAGCGGCAAGGGCAAGAGGAATTAAGGAAAGGCGCATCTTTTTATCCCACGTTTTTCGCCGTGCCTTAATTCCCGTTGTTACCATTTTTGGAATGAGCCTCGGAAGTTTAATCAGCGGCACAGTTGTCGTGGAAGTGCTGTTTTCCTACCCGGGAATTGGAAAAATGGTAGTGGATGCGATGATTCGCAGAGATTATCCAGTTATTCAAGGATATGTTTTATTTATTACGATCCTTATTATCATTATCAATATATTCGTTGATATTTGCTGCCGTTGTTTAAACCCGGAGATACGTTTAAAAGGAGTAGAGAAACGTTGAAAATAATCAAGCAAAATAATGTAATGCGGTCACGGACGGTTCCCTTTCTGCTTTTGTTTGCCTATTTACTTGCGATCGTGACCGCTCCTCTGTTTGCTCCTTATGATCCGTTTGAAATCGATCTGAATGGACGTCTGCTTAAACCAAGTGCGGAACATCTTTTTGGGACAGATCATCTTGGACGAGATTTGCTTTCCCGCATATTAGCAGGAGGGCAAGTAACGGTAGGGACAGGGCTTCTCGTATTGATCATTGTGTTGCTGATCGGGGTTCCATTAGGAATGGCATCAGGATTTATTGGCGGACGTTTTGATCGCTATTTGATGAGAATCATCGACGCTTTTTTGGCGTTTCCTGATTTTATTATCGCTATTATTCTTAACGGGATTTTAGGCCCTGGCATGTGGAATTTAATTGTTGCGATTGTTGTTGCCAAGTGGGGGAGCTATGCGCGGCTCGTTCGCAGCACGGTGTTATCCGAGAAAGAAAAAGATTACATTTTAATGGCAGTGGTCAATGGCCTGAGCACATTTCAAATCATTCGCAAGCATTTGCTCCCTCATGTAATGGGGAATGCGCTCGTTTTAGCGACGTTGGATCTTGGAAAAATTATTTTGCTGATTGCTTCCCTGTCTTATATTGGCTTAGGAGCACAGCCGCCGACCCCTGAATGGGGGGTGATGCTGAATGAAAGTACACCGTATTTTCACAGCTCCCCCCATTTAATGGTGATTCCAGGGATCGTGATTATGTCAACAGTACTCGTTTCGAATTTAGTTGGCGATGCCTTGCGTGATCGCTTAGATGTAAAAGAGTAAAGGGGAGATGACATGTCGTTATTGACGATTCGCCACTTAGATATTTCCTTTCGCGATGAGCCGATTGTGCGAAATATCAATTTTACTGTCCGGCAAGGGGAATGGTTAACGTTAATTGGCGAAAGCGGCAGCGGTAAAAGCATAACCGCTTCTGCTATCGGGGGATTGCTTCCAAAAGAAATGCGGATCACCGCTGGACGTATTCTTTTTGGAAACAAAGATTTAACTTGTTTATCTAATAAAGAATATCGGAAAATACGCGGAAAAGAAATTTCTTATGTTTTCCAAGACTATCAAAACTCATTGACTCCTTTTATGAAAATAGGAAAACAAATGGATGAAATGATCCAAGCCCATTGTTCTTTCAACAAAAAGGAAAGAAGGGAAATTGCCCTTCAAGCATTGGAAGACGTGCAACTTCCCGCAAAACGTGTATATGATAGTTACCCTTTTCAGTTAAGCGGCGGACAGCTGCAACGCGCATCCATTGCAATGGCAGTCATGTTAAATCCAAAATTGCTTATTGCCGATGAGCCGACGACCGCTCTGGACAGCATTACCGCAGCCCATGTGTTGGAAGTGATCGCAAACATTCAGGCAAGCATAAACTGCGCTATTTTATTTATTACCCATGATTTAAGGCAGGCTAGAAAATACTCTGATGCCATTGCGGTGATGAAACAAGGAGAAATCGTGGAAATAGGAACGAAGGAAAACATTATATACCATCCTTGCCACCCTTATACGAAACAGTTATGGAATGCGGTTCCGTTGATCCGTCGTTCTTCCTCAGCCAAAGAGACGGACTTGATTTTGAAATAGAAAGGAATCAGGCATGATGACAGATATATTAACGGCGAGAAACATAAAAAAAACTTATTCTTCAGGCCATCGGGCACTAAACGGGGTGTCGATATCGATAAAAAAAGGCGAATGCGTTGGGCTTGCCGGCAAAAGCGGCAGCGGCAAAAGCACATTGGCGCGCTGTTTGCTCATGCTTGAAAAGCTGGACGAAGGAGAAATTTTTTTACAGGATCAACCATTGCATCTGATGCCAAAAAAAGAAATCCGCAAAATTCGCCGCCATATGCAAGCAGTGTTTCAAAACCCGGCCGCGGCTTTAAACCCAAAACGAAAAATTATTGATTCTCTCATGGAGGCGCTGGATGCATACCCTCATGTGAATCCTGTTTATCTGCAAGATGTAAGAGATAACCGGGAATTATGCGCGAACCGATTGCTTGAAATGGTTGGGATAGCGAGCCGCTACCTTTATTGTTATCCCCACGAATTAAGCGGAGGCCAGAAACAGCGAGTAGCTATTGCCCGGGCGATTAGCATCCAGCCGTCTGTCATCATTTTTGATGAGCCGACGGCCAGCTTAGATGTATATACACAAGGGAAAATATTAACTCTTTTAAAGGAACTGCAGGAACAATTAGAATTATCCTATTTGTTTATTTCCCATGATCTTTCTGCAGTCTGTTTTTTAAGCGAACGCATTTTGGTGATGAAAAATGGGGAGTTTGTCGATCACTTTCAAAAGGACGATTTGTTCTCTCCACATCGCCATCCTTACACAAAACAACTATCACTTACTTGGTGATGGAGGAGGACAATGATGACGCATCGAGCATATCTTTCTCTGGCGATCCCGCTTATTATTTCAACGATTACGACTCCGTTATTAGGTGCTGTCGATACGGCCGTAGTGGGGCAGCTTTCCGATCCGGCATATATTGGCGGTGTGGCTGTAGGAACGATGATTTTTAACACAATGTATTGGTTGTTTGGCTTTTTGCGGGTCAGTACGTCTGGTTTTGCCGCCCAAGCCCATGGTGCCCAAGATTCCAAACAGTGCTTTTTCTATTTAGTAAGGCCGTTTCTTATTGCGTTAGCCATTGGCCTCACATTTATCCTTTTTCAATGGCCGATTAAGCATGCCGCTTTAACGCTTATTGATCCGGATGAGAAAGTAACGGCATTCGCTGATGAATATTTTTCGATCCGCATTTGGGGAGCTCCTTTTGTGCTGGCAAATTACGTCATTCTTGGCTGGCTTATCGGAATCTCCCGTGTCAAAATATCTTTATTTTTACAAGTATTCATGAATTTATCCAATATTGCCTTGGATTTATTGTTTGTGAACATTCTGCATCAGGATGTCAAAGGGGTGGCAACCGCTACATTCATTTCAGAAGCGGCGGCATTTTTGCTTGGCATGTATATTGTCTTAAAGCTTTCGAAGATTCGTCTTTCCGCCATTTTCCACAGCAAGCTGTGGAATCTAGGAGAATTGAAGAAAATGATGGCAGTCAACCGGGATTTGTTTATTCGGACGATTTGCTTATTAGCGGTGTTGAATGTGTTTACGGCAAGAGGTGCGTCTTTTGGCACCGAGATACTGGCCGCCAATGCTGTTCTGATTCAAATCCATTACATTATGGCATACTTTTTAGACGGATTTGCCAATGCGAGCAGTATTCTTGTCGGAAAAGCCGTCGGCGCAAACGACGAAACGTTGTATAAGCGCACTTTATCTCTGTCCTCGCAATGGGCGGTTATTTCCCCTTTATTTATGATGCTGATTTATATACTGTTTAAAAATTCAATCATTTCTGTGTTTACGAAAAATCAGGAGGTGATTGAACTGGCAAGCTCCTATAGTATTTGGATCACGATCTTTCCGCTTGCGGCAAGTTTCGGTTTAATCCTTTACGGTGTTTTTACAGGAGCGACGGTGACAGCGCCGATTCGCAATTCCATGTTGATTTCTCTGGCGTTATATATTGTGTTCCTCCTTATTTTTATACCTGTGTTTCATAACCACGGCTTGTGGCTTGCTTTTATTGTTTTCAGTTTGGGCCGGTCTTTGTTTTTAGCCATGTATGTTCCAACGTTAAACCGAACATTATTCCAAAAATGAGGTGCTGTGGATGCCATTAGCTGAGTCGTTCCAACTTAAAGAACAAATCATTGAGCAATATAAACACGCCTATAAAATCCTGATGGCTGAGCATGATTTATCCCCGAATAATCCGATCATCAACGAAACGCTTTATTCGCTCGTCAACAACTTGGGGCAATTTTTTGAACATGAACTGGAAGAAGAAATATTATCCGATCGCGAAATAGGAAAGATACGAAGCGATATGCTTCGAAAATTAGAAACAGCCGAAACGCTCATGGAATTTTATTATGCTGAGAAATTTATACAAGATACACCAAATATAAATAATTTGCGAAAATTTATTTACTGGGACAACTATAAAAAACTCGTTGACATAGAGTTAAAGAAGTTTTTTGCGCTCGCCGAACGGCAACAATTATCTGCTATTGCGTTTGTCGGATCAGGGCCTTTGCCTCTTAGCACCATATTGCTTCAGCGGCAAACAGGAAAACCGGTTGTATGCCTGGATATCAATCCGGCGGCATATAATATAGGTAAAAAGTTAATAGATCGATATGGTCTGCAACATTCGCTAACGTACGTATTAGCAGACGGGGCATCTTATCATTACGAGGGCTGTGATTTAGTATGGATTGCCAGTCTTGTGCCAAATAAACAAGAGGTGGTTAAAAGAATATATGAGACCAATCCAAATGCGGTTGTCGCCATAAGATCGGTAGACGGAATCTATCAATTGCTATATGAACCAGTGGATGAGGCTATTTTTCAACATATCATTGGCAAAGAGATAGGGCGTACGAAGGCAAATTCATCCATTATCAACTCTACTATTTTTTATCGGTTTCAACATGTATAATAACTGCATACATAGGATCAGTGTTAATGTATGCCTGCACATATAAAGTTTTGTATGTGCAGGCTGTTTGATTTGAAATATAATGATTTTTTATTTCCAAAATGCAGGAATCTTTCAGATAACCTCGAACATGTTAAAAGGATCTTGCTAAATCAGAAGAAGCAATCTTTTTGCTAGAAGAAAGCAGAGGCCTTATATTTTTGTTCCTTTTGTTGTTATTGACAGAATTCTCGAAATAATATTGCTGATTTGTAAAAGGCTTTGGCGATATATAGTTATATTTTCATACTGACAGGTGATGCTGTCCGTTCGTTTTTAATATAATAAAAAATCAAGGAGGAAATCGTAATGAGGTTAACAGAGGAAGAATTGCAAGCCTTTTTACGCGGGATGGAAGGCTGGAAGCTGGTGGAGGAGCGATGGATTGCAAAAAAGTACCGCTTTCAAGACTATTTGCAAGGAATTGAATTTGTGCGGCGAATCGCGGCAATTTCGGAAGAAGCAAACCATCATCCGTTCATTTCCATTGATTACAAGTTAGTCACCGTAAAAATTTCGTCTTGGCGGGCAAAAGGCCTCACAAAACTCGATTTTGAACTGGCGAAAAAATATGACGAGGTTTACGAGAAAATGAAAGATTAATTAATGCAAAGAAAGGGAAGCAATGTTGTTAAAATGGATTCGATGTGAAGTGGATGAAGAGAAGAAAGCCGCGTTTTCCGCCGCGCAAGAAACATGGCGCGATTTGCAAGGATACCCTGGTTTTCTCGGACAGATAGGCGGCTGGAATGCTGCAAAGCCGCAAGAAGCGTGGATATTGGCGTTTTGGGAAAATCTTGATTTTTATCAATCTTTTATGAGTGATAAACATGACGAAATTTTGGAGCGAAGCAAGCAAACCGGGACGTATCACAACATCTCTGTGGATATTATTGAAATAAAACAACGTGCCGAGATTCCGTATATTAGTATGGCCGAAGTGCTGCAAAAAAGCAAAATGCTGTACGTTATCAGCCCGAACAGGCTAAGAGAAAAACGACTCTTTTCAGACACGATAAAACATGGCAAACATATATTGGCAACGTTCCGTTCAGCACATCAACTTGCTGTGTTATGTGCATCAATGGAATTTCATCCAAGCGAATGGAAGAACATGCCTCATACACAAGTTAAGCTGGAAAGCGCGTGGACGGTTGTTTGAACGATCCGAAGATAAGACTTCAATTGCATGGCAATTCAAGCGCATTTTTTTAAGAAAGCATCACAATACTCCATCGATCATAGGCTTCCTGTGGTGTTTATATGTTAATAAGGGATGAGGAAAGATGAATTTGGTAGGACATAAAATCTATTTGCGATTTTTAAAGGATACAGATGCGGGGCCGCTGGCAGAGATGCACCGCAAAAACCGGGAATTTTGGCAACGGTATACTCCAGATAGGCCCGAGGAGTTTTATACAGAGGAATATCAGTTCCATCGAAAAAAATTCGCCCTCTTCAAATGAAGTTAAATGAAGAGGGGTTACTGCCAAGAGGTTGACCTTAACTAAAGCAAAGCGCCAATCCCGCAGCCATATGAATAGGCACGCTGTATTATTATAAGTTTGGTGTGTGGTGAGACACTTTTGGGTCAACCTCTTTTATGTTGACAGTTTAAACTAAAGGATCTAAAGAATGCCAATGCATACTGTTAAAAATCACCTGAAAAAGAACGTGACATGGCAGTTAGCAAGAATACCCCTTTATCTTTTATTTAACAAATTTTTATATGATGCCATTATGAAAACCAAAGAGCGGTTTAAACTTCTAACTTCTCCAGTTGGTAAAATGCTTGGACGATCTTCTCGCTATCAACCGGAATATTCATAAGATGAATAGATTCGTGTGGCTGGACGATCTCTTCGGCAATATAAGTTAGTTTTTCTTTTTCTGTTGCATCAAGACCGAGTTGTTTTAAAGTATAAGGAAGCTTTAAATCCCGGTAAAATGGAAGCAGATAATGAATTTCATCCCAATTTTCTTCAAGGGCGAGCTGTACGAGAATTCCATATGCGACTTTTTCTCCATGAAGTAAATGATGCGTTTCGGGCACCTTCGTTAATCCGTTATGAACGGAATGGGCCGCTGCTATTCGGCCATATTGATCACCAAACCCTCCAACCATGCCGCCTGCCATAATAATCGTTTCAATTACTTTGCGAAATGATAAAGTATCGCGTTTTTCTACTAAGTCGTTTATGGCTGCTCGACTATGTTCGAGCAACTCCGTTTTGCACAGATAAGCCGTTTGATGGGCGATTTTTACAGAAAGGGGAGGATTGCTTAATTGACGGATGATACAATCAGCTTCATACCATTTGGCAAGTGTATCCGCAATTCCGGCTCGGAGATAAACAACTGGTGAATGTAACAATATTCTTGTATCCACTAACACCATTAACGTTGATTTTGGAAAAATATCATAGCGAATAAATGTTCCGTTTTCATCATAAATCACGCTAAGAGGTGTCCAAGCTGCGCAAGTAGAAGCAAGCGTTGGGATTAATACGACATCCAGATGTGTTTGATTGGCAACGGCTTTCGCCAAATCCAGCACTTTTCCGCCGCCAATTCCAATGATAACATCAAAATGAACAGAAAGTGACGATAACCGTTCAATTTCAGCCAGAGAACACTCTCCATTATACCGGAAAAAGGAATAGGTTAATTTGCCGTTTTTAGGGAAGTATGGTTCAGCGGCTTTCCATGACCGTTCTCCGCAAATGACAAAAACATTTTTAAAACCATGTTTTTGCAGTAAAGCTTCAAGATGAGTCAACACTCCGCTTTCACATACATAATAATTAGGAGCACCGCGAACTTCGATCATGTCCATCTTTTTATTCCTCCTTTTGAAAGACAAGATAGACAAAATTTTTTACCTCAATCATCGAACTTTCCCCTGTTTTATTGATCTGCATCGTTTCGAAATGAAAAGAAGATGGCAAACATTTACTTTATACCACTAGAAGATTTGCGTCTTTCTGCTAAGAAAAAACGCCTCTTTCATTCAGAAAGAGGCATCGGGTATCTATGTACACACGACTTATCTTTCAGAATGAAAGCCATCATTCTGCAGGATTTGGCACCGTTCCTTTATTTTACAAGGAGGTTGCCGGACGTCATAGGGCCTGTTCCCTCGGTCGCTCTTGATAAGCGGTGATCGTATTCAATTTTTACATCAATCATAATTCTTGAAAAAATGATTGTCAATATATTTTTCTCTATGACAACGGAAGATAACGTTATATAGGAAAAAATCTTTAACCAGTTTTCCATTTTTGGGTGGTGAAAAATTTCAACATATGGTGAAAAAAATCACTATTCATTTATTCAGCATCATTTAAGCGTTTTCTTTTTTATGGTGATTTTTTTCACCGTTTTATTTGTTAATATTCTTAAAATTTTGCATTGTAAGCAAGTTCTTCATATTGGCATAATATTTGCACATAACAGAAAACGGACAAAAAAGGAAGGGGGGGAACATGAAAGAATAAAAGGACGGTTGACGGATAGGGGGAGTCAGAATGTAAAGAAATAAAGAAAAGGCTCTTTGGATGCCAAAATATTGCATCACGCGAGATAATGATGACAACGAGTCTTTAGCAGGGCTTGCTTTTGGCATGCAGGATTGGAGCAACGCACGCTCTCGCTTATAGACGCTTCTGCTTAAGGAGTAAGCAGCTCTTTGTTGCTCCATTGCGTCATGAAACAGAACCAATAATTTGTTTAGAAAGATTCCGGGGATATCGAAGAAGCATTAGAGGGAAGAGATGACTAGGCAGCCTATACAACGGTGAAAACGATGAGCCGTATATGTCGCTATGGGAAAAATCCACAATCTTTGTGTGAATTTCATATTCCGGGACGGCACTGGATGAGATGGCTCAGGCGGCTGCGAGGCAAATTTGGCTTTTATGAAACACCCATTGAAAATAAAAATACTATGCAATCTAGTCAGCAGGAGGGAAAAATCATGAAATGGAAAAATCGTCCGCACGGTGCTGAAACACCGTATATCCCTGCCGGTCCCTTTAAAATACGATTGCCTTTTATTCATTATCGGTTTGAATGGCCTGATTATGTCCAAGGGTTGCTCATGTGTGCGGTAGACCTTGGGGCTATTACTCTTTTAACAGACCATTTAGGGATGCCATTTGAAGTGGCATTGGCTGTTGTCATATTGAATGGCCTTTTATATTTACTTCATCATCTGCTCGGTGACCCGGTTATTCCAGGATGGGTTACTCCTGCGATTCCTTTGATTGTTTTGTTTGTTAAGCAATTTCCTGAAGGTCCGGACCGAGTATATGCACTTATCGCATTTCAGCTAACTCTCGGAATTTTATCCATCATTTTGGGAGTAACGGGACTTGCTAGTAAAGTGGTGCGTTTAGTGCCGGATGCGATAAAATCAGGCATTATTCTGGGGGCAGGAATTGGAGCTGTCGTATCCATCTTTGAAGAGGGGGGAAAGTTTGAGTCATTCCCTTATACGATCACAATTTGTGTTGGGTTTGCATTTTACCTGATTTTCTCTAAACATTTCGAAACGTTAAAACAAAAAAATAAAATTTGGGCATTGTTAGGGAATTTAGGAATATTGCCGGCTATTCTGCTGGCCGTTATTGTAGCCCCGCTTGTTGGGGAAGCGAAATGGCCGGATATTCAATGGGGGGTAAGTAAGCCTGATTTTGCTACTCTTTGGTCGGAATATACAGTGTTTGGGCTTGGCTTTCCGGCATTCTCATTTTTTGTAAAAGCAATACCTGCTGTTCTTGCTACATATTTAGTTGTTTTTGGAGATGTGCTGAAAACGAAAGCTTTGCTTTCTGAATCGGACATAGTGCGCACAGATGAGAAAGTCGATTATAATCCGAACCGCGCCCATTTAATTTTCGGTGGCCGCAACGTTCTTATGAGCATGATTGGTCCCGATATTACGATGTGCGGACCAATGTGGGCAGCGATGCAAGTTGTCGTAATTGAACGATTTAAAAAAGGAAAAAAAGCAATGCATTCGTTCTTCGGTGGAGCCGGTTCTTTCCGTTGGGGCACAAACACTGGATTATTTTTGCTTCCTATCGTAAGTTTAGTACAACCAATTCTGGGGGTTGCATTGTCGCTGACGCTATTAGTGCAAGGTTATGTAAGTGTCCGAATCGGCGTCATGCAGGCACGAAGCCAGCGTGATCTCGGAATTGCCGGAGTGGTAGGGGCAATACTGGTAGTGAAAGGTGCGACACTTGCTTTTGCAGCAGGCATCCTTTTATGCATCCTGTTATATGGGAAAGACTTTCTACTCGGAGAAAATGACCGGATTTTTACGCATCATTCTCAAGAAGCTGAATACAAAGAAAAGGAGGCGATATGATAAAACAGGCTTGGCTCAAAGGGATATATATGAACGGACACCTTTTGATGGCCGACTTTTTCACTGTTCAAAATCCGGTTGCTTAAGGACATGTAAGATAAAAGGGGCATGAAACGTAGTAACAGGAAGCGGAAAGACGGCCGGGGCTTAACTTGTTACCGGTGTGCGAATCGGTGTGATGCGTTTACAGGAAGTCCGGATGTCGGAATCGTCATCTGAGACAATGGAAGCGATGACAGAATTAAAATTCGTCATTTTCAACCGAATCAATAACACTTTCATAGGTTGTCTGCTATCATGTCCATAGCACGATAGCTTGAGGCGATTCGCGGAATGCTTCATGCCCCAAACAAACGGCCCGGCTGCTATTGAAACAAATGTTTACCCCCTTCGCTGTGTCAAGGAGAACGCAGAATACCAGAGCGAAACGAGGATATGCCGCGAAATCTCCTTGGCACATCTGTTTCGTGACAACATAGTTCCGCCGCGCAGGAAACATGGCGCGATTTGGAAGGATGTCCTGGTTTTCTCGGGCAGATTTTGTTGGATATATCCCCTTTAACTGAAGAAAGCACCGTCTCTGGATGTTTTTAGTAAAAATGTATTAGCACATTATTACCATTTTTCCAAAAATTATATCTTTATTCGCTTAAGTTAGATTTTTTTGCTAAAATAATAGGGAAAATACATCTAAAAAAGGGATTCGTTTACACAGTTATCTTCACGATATGCCACATAGCATTATCCCCCTCTTTTAAACCACCCATTCTTTTCGGATAGAGAAGGCGAAAATTGTCGGAAAAGCAGCGGCAAAAGGCGCGGGTAACTCTTTAAAAGAAGCAGTAGATTTGAAATCCATTGTCAAAAGCGGAGGGGTTATCAAGGGAGCGGGCAAAGCATTAGGGCCAATCAGTGCAGGGCTGAGTTTTTACAGCAATTTAGAAGAGGCCAAAAAAGATAAACTAAGCGGAGAAAAAGCCGTAATCAGAGCCGTTCGAGACACGACCATTGATGTGGCGGCAGGCGGAGCAGTGCAAGCAGCATTAACAGCAGCTGGAACTGCTTTTATACCTATTCCTAGTGTTGGCACGGCTATTGGGGTTTTTGTTGGAGTAGTTGCAAATACGGCATTAAATAAAAAATTTGGAAAAGACAATAAATCTGTTATGGATAGAATAAAAAGTTGGTTTCACTAATTTTACATGGAGGAAAGATAGATGTTTAAGAAATTATCAGCAGAAGATTTTGCCGCATTAAGAGGCCCATTTGAGTCAGGAAGACAAAGCCCGGGTAATTTAGGAGGAATATTATTTTTATCAGTATTTTTACAAAGTTTAGTGTATGGATTGGAATACTTTGTAGCAGCAGATGCCAGCATCTATCCAAATAAAGAGAGAATATTAATGATCCATTTTTGGGTTACTCTCATCCTTGTTATACTTTCCGTTATTTATTCTGTTCCAGCCGTATATAAAAGAAGCCAAAAAATGCAATACTTTGTTGTAATATTAGTATCCCAAAATATGGCTGGAGTCACTTCTTATTTATGGGCCTTGTTTTTTTTAGGTAAAAATATTGGCATACAGTTATCAAAAGAAGCTCTTTTAAATTTTACGTATATAACTCTATTGATAGGTTTATTAATATTTATAGTCACCTCCATTCGTTTTTACATTTTACTGATAAAAGGACAATACCGAAAAGGCAGCAAAAAAGCAGAACAAAGAGAAAATATGGAATATCTGCTTAAATCATATTTACCAGTGATTATTGCCGGGAGTATTGGGGTATTATTCATCGTTCCATTTTTGATTCGGAATATAAATGTGGATTTATTAACCCAAGGCTTTGAACCACTGCTTGTAATTATTTTAGGGCCTATCCTTTTTTTCACCATGATGTTTGTCCTTCCGGAACAACTTATTCTTCTTTACTGTAAGTACCGGTTTGAAGGGTTTAATTTTTATATGAGCGGTCATTTGAAAGAATTAGAGAAATAAATTAATGAAAGGATGTGTGAGGATGGGGATAGAGGTTCGCTCACTTATTTTTGACAATTTATTGATTTATGAGACGAGGCAGAGGAAACAAAATTGGCTTGAAACATATTTTTGGATGGAAGATTTTACGCTAACGCATGGCATTTACAAAAATGGACCAGTTTCTTAAATAATGGTATGTTGGTTCCGCAACTTTCATATTGATGTGCTGCCGGAATGTTTAATCAAACCAATACGCAACGGTTTGCTCAGCAGAAATTGCTTCATCTGCTTAATTTTTTTCGTAATACATTGACTTGTGAGTCAATATTTCTATATAATGGAATTGACTTATCAGTCAATCAGTGCGAAGCCGCCCAAGGAGGGAAAGCGATGAAAGTGGTAGATATTAAGAATTTGACCAAGACTTATAAAAAGAACCGGGGAATTATTGATCTTACATTTTCCATTGAAGAAGGGGAAATTTTCGGGTTTATCGGTCCGAACGGAGCGGGCAAGAGCACAACCATTCGAACATTGCTGAATTTTATTTATCCGACTAGCGGGAGTGCGACGATTTTCGGAAAAGATATCATCAAGCACTCAAAAGAAATAAGACAACATGTAGGCTATCTGCCGTCTGAAGTCCATTATTACGATGATATGAAGGTGATCGACTTATTAAAATACTCCGCTGGCTTTTACAAAAAATTTAATTCGAAGAGAATGAAAGAATTGGCGGAAAGGCTTGACTTGGATCTCCATAAAAAAATCGAAGATCTTTCATTTGGCAACCGGAAAAAGGTTGGCATTGTCCAAGCGCTGTTGCATGAACCAAAACTGCTTATATTGGATGAACCGACAGGCGGGCTCGATCCGTTGATGCAAAACACCTTTTTTGAACTTCTTGCAGAGGAAAGAAAGAAGGGAACAACGGTCTTTTTCTCTTCCCATATTCTTTCGGAAGTGCAAAAGATGTGTGATCGGGTCGCCATCATTAAAGAAGGGAAGCTTGTTAAAGTAGAAACGATTGAAAACTTGACGAAGAAAAATTTGCGATATATCACGATTGCGTTTGAACAACAAGCGGAGCAAATTAATTTTGAGCTGGAAGGAATCGTGAAGAAAGAAGTAAACGGAAATGAGATGACGTTGCTTTACAGCGGGGATATCAAGGCGCTTCTAAATAGATTGAATGCCCTGCCGATGAAGGATTTATTAATTGAAGAGCCGACTCTTGAGGAAGTATTTATGCATTACTACGAGAAGGGCGGGGTGGACAATGATTTTTAAGAGAGAATTGAAACGGAATTTAAAATCATTGATTATTTGGAGCATCGTACTCAGCGGTCTTATTTTATTGACATTAAGTATTTATCCTCAGTTTGCCGAGCAGCAAAAAGAAATGACAAAACTGCTGGAGAGCTATCCAGAATCGATTAAAAAAGTGTTTGGAATGAATGAGCTGAATATGGGAGATTTGCTTGGTTTTTACGGTGTTGAAATCTATATGATGACCACCCTTTTAGGAAGCATCTACGCAGCAATTCTTGCCTCCAATATCCTTGCCAAGGAAGAGAATGAAAAAACGATTGAATTTTTGTTGTCAAAGCCTGTGTCAAGAAGCCGGATCGTAACAGAAAAACTTCTGGCCGTTTTGGTAAATATTTTGATCTTTAACGGGGTGTCGGCGGCAGCAAGCATCATTGGCTTTCAATTTGCCAAAGATCCGGATGTTCCGGCAGACACGTTTAGTTTGCTGATTGTCGCAACGATATTGCTTCATTTGACTTTTGGCGCTATTGCGTTCCTGTTGTCAGCGCTCATGAGAAAAACAAGGAATATCCTTTCTATCTCACTGGGGGTTGTCTTGGCTGCCTACTTTATGAATGTGATGGCAGGGATATCGGAAGACTTAGAGTTCCTTAAATATTTCAGCCCGTTTAAATATGTGGACGCCGCTGCCATTATTAATGATAACGAGATTAAGCCTTTGTATATCTTTATCATGGCTGCGGTCATTTTGGTTAGTATATTCACGTCATATATGGTATATAGAAAGAAAGATATTGCAGTTTAATGAAATTAGAGGTGTTAACATTGTATCCAGCCTTTGAAAAGCAGCCACAAGAGAAAAAGGATCTGATCATCAAAGTGGCCATTGAGGAATTTGTGAAGAATGGTTATGAAAAAGCCTCCACAGATGTTATAACAAGGCGGGCGGGAATTTCCAAGGGGATTCTTTTCCATTATTTTAAGAGCAAAAAAAACTTATACCTTTATTTAGTGAATTATGTGAAAGACTTTCTGACAGAAATAGCAATGACAAAATTGAAAAAAATCCAATCTGACGATTTCTTTGAAAGGATTAAAGAAATCGTCCTGTTGAAACAAGAAATAATGATTCAGTATCTCCAAGAGACTCAGTTTATTACAGATGCCTTCCTTAATCCGCCTGTGGCAGTTAAAGCGGAAATGGAAAAAATCATTAAGGAATATTACGAAGCTTACCAGGAAGATTTTTTGCTAGAACATGTTTATATTAAAGAACTTATTCAAACGGAAAAACTTCGCGAGGATATTTCCGCGGATACCGTGATCCGCATGACTATGTGTATCGTTGACCAGCTGTCTAATAAGTATTTGGCTCTATATAAAAATAAGCAAATTGATATCATGAATACTACGGAGTTCATGTTAAGGGAATTGAATGAATATCTTAAAATTGTGAAATATGGGATTTATAAACCGGAATAGATTTTTTGCTTTCTTTTCCCGCGGCGGTCAGTTGCGGGATTTTTTGTGTATGAAATAGTCATGCGAAATTTTGAACATTTTCTCGACAAGCCTCTCTTCCTTGAAACAAATTAAGGAGAAAGGTGAAAATGAATCGGGAGGTTTTTGGTTCCTGAAAAATAACGTGCGTTCTATATCAGACTATCCTATCAGGCAAGGAAAAAAGGGATTCTTATGATATGTATTTATATTGGATTTGGAATATCACAAGCCGAATGCCGAACGGATGGGTGGAAATTTAGAAGGTCCTTAACAAAAGAAGAACGGCTTGGACAATGCCATTAAAGGCCGGAGCTCGTATGAAACATGAAGTTCGGAAGGTGGTGTCGATATGATAGACCCCGATTTTTTATTCAGAACTTCAAAAACACCAAAAAAGAAAAAATAATTCAATTTGTGAGGGTAGACCTGAACTACACAGAGGGTCGCCCTCGCTTGATTTTCGAAGGGGAAACGGTCGTAAGTGGCAAAGCATACCCGTATTTGTCCAGTTTACACCACAGCCAAATGACAGGGTGATGGTAGTCAAGGGTGTTGTTGTAGGGAAAATTGTTTAGAAAGGCGGAGAAAAAATGGAACGATTAGATGTTGCGTTTAAAACCGGCGCGTTCACGTTCTCGATTTCTTTCAAACGACCGCTTTGATTGCGTTCATACATCACTAGTCTCATCGTAGTTGAACCGATGTCAATAATGCCGCACTTCTCCTTCATTTCATTCCATCCTTTATTTTCTTTTAAAAATATTGTAAATGTTGCTTTATTATATCATATGCTTTCCTGAACCAATGTTCTTCCAAAAGCCGAAAAGAGGAGGGAATTCCTATGTACAAACATATTGTAAAACAAGGGGAAACCATCTTTTCCATTGCGACGGATTATCGTACTTCAGCGCAAGCGTTGTTAAATGCCAATCATTTGACTATGTCTTCTGTCCTCGTTCCCGGTCAGGAGATTGTGATTCCTCATCTTCCCGCAAAAGGTTCTATTCCATATACCATCCATATTTCTGTCAGCCGCCGGCAGTTAACATTAAAAAAGAATGGAAGCATTGTTCGTATATATCCGATTGCTGTTGGAAAAATGGTGACGGCAACACCGGTTGGCGACTTTGTCATCGTCAATCGCCAACCGAATCCTGGCGGGCCGTTTGGCGCTATATGGTTAAGTTTATCGAAAATCCATTATGGTATTCACGGCACAAATAATCCATCCTCCATCGGAAAATATGTATCAAAAGGATGCATTCGAATGCACAACAAAGATGTCTTAGAATTAGCTTCGCTTGTGCCAAATGGAACAGAAGTGTTCATCCGGCCATAATACCGAGAAAATAGGCAACAAGTAGTTATTGAAGAATGCTGGTCAAGAACTGCAACTTTATGCTGTGCCGGGTGACAATGATGCGTCCTTGCTGGTATATAAAACAACCGGCCTAATTAATAAACAGCGGAGGCTGATAGCTGTTTGTATCATAACATAGAAAATAGCCATTCTTCAGTATGAAAGCAAAAAGGTAAGCACATATTAGATATCTTAATATGCTGCTTACCTTCATTTACATATCTTTTATAAAACTGCCTGTTAGTGAAATTTTGTGCGCAGCCCAGCTAAGTATGTGTTCAAAATGTGTTTCAAAGTTTCATCTGTGTCTAGATTCATATTGAATCCTTTCTTTAACTCTAGAGTGGCGAATCCATGCACAATACTGCGAAGGCCGCGCACAGTATGAAGGGCATTTTCGCGGTCAAGCCTGTATGGTTCCAAAACACGCAGCAAGAGAGCAACAATTTCGTTTCCGGCTGCTTGAATGTCTGAATCTAGAGGATCGGGGGCTCCCATGGTTGCTTCATAAAGTCCGGGGTGTTGCCGAACAAATGAAACATAGGCAACTCCTATGGAATGCAAAGCCTCATCACCGGATTTACCAATAACCGCTTCTGCCAGTGTTTCCTTTAATTTGCGCAGCGCATAACAAGCTAGTTCCTTTTTCAAACCTGGCAATCCGTGCACATGGTTATACAACGATGGAGTGCGGATCTGTAATTTTTTAGCTAAGGAAGCGAGGGATAACTGTTCAAACCCTTCTTGATCAACAAGTTCCGCTGCCGCCTTGAGAACAGTCATTTTATCAAGGCCTTGCCTCATTGGTTCCCCTTCTTTCTAATGATTTTTCTGCATCGTTGATGGCCTTGCTCATTGCCGCAACAGGATTCATTAACATAGGACCATGCCCTGAGGATAACAAGGAAGGATTTAAATCTCTCAATTTTCGTGCGCTTTCTAACGCTATTTCTTTATTCCAAGTTCCGAATGCCGGAAACGGAAATAACGGCTTTACTTTGCCAGCAACTGCAATGCCTCCATGTGTTTGGAATGCATCTCCAACAATTAAGGCGTGGCTCCGCATGTCTAAGAACGCCATTAGGCCAGGAGTATGTCCTGGGGCGAATATTGCTTTAAGCGACCCAATTCTGTCGCCATCGTTAAGTAAATGATCAGGCCTTGTTTGAAGAGATTTAGGTATGCTGCCGCGAATGGGCGTTTGCGGTTCAGAGGCTTCAAGTGTTCGGTCACCCCGCAAAATTTTGGCGTCCCGTTTTGATATCATTACCTCTGCTTTAGGCAGCGCCTTTTTTAAATAATCCAGTGCCCCCACATGATCTTGATGAGCATGTGTTAATACAATGCGAGTGATAGGCTTACCTATTTTATTTGCTGTTTGTAATATTTTCTTGTGGCTGTAAGGAAGTGCGGCATCAATAAGGGTTAATTCATTTTCTTCTTCAACAAGATAACAGTTCACCGGAAAAAGAGACGGTAAAAATGTTAATTGATATATAAATCCATGTTGGCGAATGCGCACAAAAACTCCTCCCTGAAAAAACTAATGATATTAATATATTAACTAATAATATTAGTTTTAGCAAGGGATTTTTTCAATTTTGTACCTGATTTTTTTATGATTTCAACCTTAAGCTACGCAAATTTTAATTGACAAAAATAGGGTCTGACCTTTTCTTTTTGACTTTGTTCGTGGAAAACGATTTAAAATGAATGGAAAGATCACCAAACCATAAAGAAATCCCCTGCGTTTGCCAACAAACAGACTTGTCAGAGATGTTGCACCAACTCTTTTTTCCTTAGACCGACGAAAGAAAGCATTGCTCGCCATCCCGTTAATAAGGATGCTTGCTGTTGATCGGGACGTAATGCTTAAAAATTTATCAGGCATGGGACGTGCCTTCACAGATGGATGAAGGCAGCTGTGCCAGATGAAGCGGGAAGCCCGCCATTTCTGGCAGTGATGCCGTTTGCAGCAGATCACCTAACGCAATCCATTTTTTTAGCATATGCCAATATTCAATGCTACAATATAGACAAACAACCGGAATGGACAGGTTGCCTGCTTTAAACACCGGCAATATTTCAAGCCTAATAGTCACTTCATTGTTATGGTGAAAAAATGGTAAACTATCACGGATGCACCACCGGCTCTTAAAATGCTGAGGAGGTGTTTTAACGTGAATAGCCGGCGGGAGGATGTCAAAGAAATGTGGAAGCGCTTTATTTTTAACGATGAGCTGGATGAAAAGCTTTCCCCGATTGTCAAAGACTCATGGATTCGCTCTAAAAAATGGAAGGTAGATCCTTTCCGGCCGTATGGTTGTATAAAAACAATAGACATGGCGCAATACCAATACTTGATTGATTTATCAATACCGTTAATGGAAGGGCTTTATTCCATCGTAAAGGGATCGGGATTTTTAGTCATTCTTTGCAATGAAAAAGGGCAGTTACTAAAATCACTCGGCGATCCCGAAACACTGGAGATGGCAGCGCAAATCGGCTTTGTCGAGGGAGCCGATTGGAGTGAACAAACGATGGGGACCAATGCGATTGGCACGTCCATTGTGATCGATCAGCCTGTACAAATATTTGCGGAAGAACATTATTCGCAAATATGCCAATCATGGACTTGTTCCGCGGCCCCGATTCACGATTCCAATGGCAGCATCATCGGGGTGTTAAATGTATCCGGACCATATGAAAAAGTGCATCCTCACACGCTGGGGATGGTGGTTTCCGCGGTCAAAGCGATTGAGTATCAATTGAAATTAAATGAGAATGTGGAAAAAAATATGATGATGCAAAGGTTTCTGGAAGCGACAACCAATAATATGAAAGAAGGCATCCTCATTATTGACACAGAAGGGAACATTATAAAGGCGAACGATCAGCTGAAGAAACTGCTTTGCCTTGATCAGCCGCATCTCGAAGGAAAAAGAATCAACGAAATTTTGGCCAATCCATCGATTGCTTCCAATCGGCCTGTCTACCTGCAAAACAAGGAACTCCATTTAAAAGTGAAACCATCAAGAAACATCCGTCATGTTATGGTTGATAAAATTCCCATCTATAAAGACAACCATTGGATCGGTTCGATGATTATGCTGAAAGAAATTGAACAAGTGCGCCAATTTGTCAACCGGCTATCCGGAAACCAGGCAAAAATAACATTTGATGACATTATCGGAAAACATCCTTATTTTCTGCAAAAACTGAATGAAGCAAAACTCGCGGCAGCGACCGACTCCAACGTTTTGATCATGGGAGAAAGCGGAACGGGAAAAGAAATGCTCGCGCAAGCCATTCATAATGCAAGCAAGCGAAGAAACAAGCCGTTTATTGCCATCAATTGCGGCGGAATCCCTCGCGATCTTCTCGGCAGCGAGCTGTTTGGCTATGTGGAAGGCGCCTTTACTGGAGCGAAAAAAGGCGGAAGTGCGGGAAAATTTGAGCTTGCTGATGGCGGCACTCTCTTTTTGGATGAAATTGGCGAAATGTCTTTAGAAATGCAGGTCCTGCTTTTGCGTGTCATTCAGGAAAAAGAAGTGATGCGGATTGGCGGCCATAAAGTGATACCGGTGGATGTCCGCATTATTGCGGCGACGAATAAAAACCTCCGCGAAGAAGTGCAAAAAGGAAGTTTCAGGGAAGATCTGTTCTTTCGCCTTCATGTGATGCCGATCACCTTGCCTCCTTTGCGGGAAAGAAAAGAAGATATACCACTTCTTGTCCATCATTTTATCGGCAAGCTTTGCCAAAAATTAAATAAGCCGTTTCCGGAAATCCGGCCAGACTTTTTCCAAGCACTCATGCAGTACGACTGGCCGGGGAATATCCGAGAATTGCAAAACATATTAGAAAGAACGTTAAACCAACATACGAACTCGATTTTAACCGCAAACGATTTGCCGGAAGAAATGTTTCAAATGTTTCCAAGTTTGAAGAAGAAAGAAGTGCCGGTGCATAGAGACGATATTAAAAAACAGTCCATCATTCAGGCATTACGTTTATGCAACGGGAATATTTCGAAAGCGGCTAAGCATTTAGGGATTTCCAGAAGCACTTTTTATCGGCAAATGCGAAAATTTAACATCGCTTATTAGCTTGGAGTAATATTGTTTCATTTTGTATCAAATTGTATCAATATGTAGCAACAAAGTGTTCCAAAATGGGACATTTTGTTGCTTTTTTTCTATAAAGCGGATGATCTCATAAAGAAAATTTTTAGCGGAATGAGAATGGTTTGCGGTAAATTCCACCATGCGCCCTGCTGCATTGGCACGTTTTTTGCTTTTTAAATATAAATGAAAACGCTTTATTTTTAAAATAAAGGAGGAGAGCAAGTTGGCGATTTCGATTGACCATCTTATTTGGATGTATGAAACAATGTACAAAATCCGTTATTACGAGGATAAAATGGCAGAAGCTTATGCCGAAGGAAAAAACCCTGTCTTTAATATTGGCGCAGGACCTGTGCCGGGTGAAATGCACTTGGCAACAGGGCAGGAACCGGCTGCCGTCGGCATATGCGTTCATCTCAAGAAAGAAGACACGGTAACATCTCCGCATCGCCCGCACCATCATGCGATCGCAAAAGGGGTTGACCTGAACAGAATGACCGCCGAAATCTTTGGAAAAGTGACTGGACTTGGAAAAGGAAAAGGCGGGCATATGCACTTATTTGATCCAGATGTCAAATTTTCTTGCGGCGGAATTGTCGGAGCCGGCATACCCCATGCGCTTGGCGCAGCGCTCGCAGCAAAGAAAAAAGGAACCGATTGGGTGGCTGTCGCTTTTATCGGGGAAGGAGCGGCCAACCAAGGTGCTTTCCATGAATCTTTAAATATGGCGGCACTTTGGAATTTACCTTTGATTGTCGTGATTGAGAACAATCAATACGGAATTTCTGTCCCTAAATCGGCATCCACGTCCGTTCCGTCCAATGACATAAGAGCAGTCGCATATGGAATAAAAGGATATTATGTGAAAGATAATGACCCGATCGAAATGTACAATGTTTCCAAAGAAGCAGTGGAACGGGCGAGAAGGGGAGAAGGGCCATCCATCATTGAAATCGAAACTTACCGTTATTTAGGGCATTTCCAAGGAGATCCGGAAGTGTACCGCGATAAAAACGAAGTGACGTTGTTGAGGGAAAAAGACCCAATTGTCCGTATGCGCCAAATTTTAATAAAAGAACATGGAATAGAAGAACAGCGGCTGATCGCATTGGAAAATAAAGCGAAGCAGGAAGTCGACGCCGCTTATCAGTTTGCGCGCGAAAGCGATTATCCGGAACCGGCTGATGCGTTAAAAGATCTTTTTGTTTAAAACACGAGAGAAAGGGGTCATCGAAATGCAAAAAACAAAGCGTCGTTTATTAACAGGAAATAAAGCGATTGCCGAAGCGATCCGCCAAGAAATGGAACGAGATCCGAGCGTGTTTGTCATGGGAGAGGATGTCGGTGTATACGGAGGCATATTCGGGGCGACGGAAGGATTATTTCAACAATTCGGTCCTGAAAGGGTGATGGATACACCGATTTCCGAAACGGCATTTATTGGGGCGGCGATTGGCGCCGCTGCAGAAGGGATGCGGCCGATTGTTGAATTAATGTTCGTTGATTTCTTCGGCGTTTGCATGGACCAAATTTATAACCATATGGCCAAAATTCCATATATGTCGGGAGGACGGGTGAAGCTGCCGATCGTGTTAATGACCGCCGTTGGCGGGGGATACAGCGATGCCGCCCAGCATTCGCAAACATTATATGCCACTTTTGCCCATCTTCCGGGAATGAAAGTGGTAGCGCCATCCACTCCGTATGATTTGAAAGGAATGATGATTTCCGCCATCCGCGATGACAATCCAGTCGTCTTTATGTTTCATAAAACATTGCAAGGATTAGGCTGGATGGACCAACTGGACGCGTCCGTCGGACATGTTCCGGAAGAAGCATATACTGTGCCAATCGGCAAGGCGAAAGTGGTGAGAGAAGGGACGGATATTACGATTGTTGGCATCCAAATGACGACCCATCACGCTTTAGAAGCAGCGAAAAAGCTGGAACAGCACGGCGTGCAAGCAGAAGTCATCGATTTGCGTTCCCTCGTTCCTTTAGACCGCGAAACGATTCTTCAATCAATTAAAAAGACGCACCGTTTGCTTGTTGTCGATGAAGATTACTTATCATACGGCATGACGGCAGAAATCGCTGCGATTGCCGCTGAAGAAGGCTTATATGATTTGGATGCGCCTGTCAGAAGATTGGCCGTTCCGGATGTGCCAATTCCGTACAGCCGCCCGCTTGAACAATTTGTCTTGCCAAATGCCGACAAAATTTTTCACGAAGCAATGAAACTCGTCAACGAATAAAATCCATTTCCGACACAGGAGGTAGCCATGTTAATGGAAGTGAAATTGCCCCGACTATCCGATACGTATGATGAAAGTTTAATCACCTTCTGGCATGTTTCAGAAGGGGATGCCGTGGAAAAAGGCGATACGCTTGTGGAAGTGCAGACGGAAAAAGCCGTTTCAGAAATTGAGGCGCCGGAGTCAGGCATTGTCAAAGAAATCCGGAAAAAAAGAGGCGAAACCGCCGCGGTCGGGGAAGTATTAGCTGTTATTGAAACAGCCGCGGAAACGGCAGATTCCCCAGAGGAGCAGGAGATTCCTGAGGAAACAGCAGTTCAGGCTCAGGAAATTCCGGTTGAGAAAAAGGCGACGCCGCGTGTAAAAAAATTGGCCAAAGAACTTGGCGTGGACTGGCGCCTTGTCACCCCAACCGGGCCGGATAGCAAAGTCACGGAAGAAGATGTCCGAAATGCGGCAAAACAAAGTGAACCCGAAAAACAGTCGAGCCGGTTTGTCAAAGCGGCGCCATCCGTGCGCAAATTTGCCCGCGAACACCATGTGAACCTTGATGAAGTGACCCCGACCGGGCCGAACGGAAGAATACTAAAAAGCGATGTCGAAGCAGTCATCGCCAAACGGAAATTAGCGCAAACAGAAGCGGAACAAAAAGCGGCAGCTGCCAAAGAAACAACACGGGATATCACGCAAAGCCAACGAAGAATCCCGCTTACCGGCATTCGAAAAGCGATAGCAAACGCCATGGTTCATTCGAAATCGGCAATCCCGCATGTAACTCATTTTGATGAGGCGAATGTAACAAAGCTTGTCTCCCATCGCCAAAGTGTGAAACCGTTTGCGGATGAAGAGGGAATTAAACTCACGTATTTAGCATATGCGGTCAAAGCGTTAACGGCGGTGCTGAAAAAATACCCGATGTTAAATGCCTCGTTGGATGAGGAACGAGAGGAAATTATTTTAAAGGATGAATACCATATCGGCTTTGCCGCTGATACGGATCGCGGCCTTGTTGTTCCGGTGATCAAACATGCGGATCAAAAATCGTTATTTCAAATCGCTAAAGAAATTCAAGAGCTTGCGGAAAAAGCAAGAAATGGTTCCATCAAAGCGGATGAAATGACGGGATCCACGTGTACGATATCGAACATCGGATCAGCGAATGGTTCTTGGTTTACGCCGATCATCCACTATCCAGAATCATGTATTTTAGGGATCGGCAGAGTGGAGAAAAAACCTGTTGTCGTCGATGATTCGCTCGAAATCGCCCCGATGATGGCTTTATCGCTCAGCTATGATCACCGCTTGATCGACGGCGTTTTAGCGCAAAAAGCGTTAAATGAATTGAAAAAATATTTAAGCGAACCGGATTTGTTATTTGTCATATAAACACCGCTGTTGGGAAGATGGTTTTGCTGAAAAAGGGTGTTCCATCAATGTTGGAACACCCTCTTTTTGTTTTTCGCCTGGTGAAGCATTAGAATAATCGCTAAACGTAAGCCTATGACAGAAAGGCGTTAAACAATGTGATTGCCGGTTATTTGATTATATTAGAACAACTTATTTGGGAATTGCAATAGTTATTTTTTTAGTAAACGGTTACAAATAAAATTGTTGACATTTATTTTAATTTTTTCAGCGATATGTTGAAAAATAAATGAAAAAGACGTATGTTATATATCGCGAAGAATGTGAAAATCATCACAAAAATGGATGGAAGAGAAGGGATGAAGAAATGGAAGCAGTTCAAAAATGCAAAGAGTTAGCTTTAAAAAAGCGTTCTATTCTTGAGCGTTCTCTTATTCAATATATGGTGCGGGCTGCTTTGGCAGGGGTGTATATCGGATTTGCGCTTGTTCTGTGCTTCCGCGTAGGGGAATTTTTCCGTGAAGCGAATTCTCCGGCGACTTATTTGGTTAGCGGTATTTTTTTTGGAATCGCCTTAGTATTAATTATGTATGGTGAGGCTGAACTGTTTACCGGCAATACGATGTATTTTACAATTAGCACCTTGCAAAAAGAAACGTCGCTCAAAGATATGTTGCAAAATTGGCTTGCGTGCTACAGCGGCAACTTATTAGGCGCTGTGTTTTTTGCTTTTCTTATTTCGCAATCCGGCGTTTTTGATCATATTCCAAAAGAACATTTATTATTTGCTGTGACGGAGAAAAAAATGCATGCAACAATGATGCAGCTTTTTTTTAAAGGGATTCTCTGTAACTGGCTTGTTTGTTTAGCGATTTTTATTCCAATGCAGATGAAAGAGGATATGGCAAAAATATTTTCGATGATTCTTATTGTTTTTATCTTTTTTGCCTCTGGATATGAACACTCTATTGCCAATTTCGTCCTCTTTTCGATTGCATTAGCGGTTCCGCATCCAGAGACGATTAATTTAGCCGGTGTGGTGCATAACATTGTTCCTGTGACATTGGGCAATATTGTCGGCGGTGCTTTATTTATGGGGGCGTTGTATACGTATTTGGCATCGCGAAACGATGCCCAATTTTCCGAAAAACAATCTGTTGGCTATTTGTTTCATAATAAAAAGAAAATGCTGAATAAATGATGGAACGTATGCCCGGGATTTAGCCCTTTTATTTCCTGGCAAGATCTGTTATGAAACAGTTATTAATAGTTCCCGTTGAAAAAAGGAATATGCATTGCGGCAAATCTTGATGATTGCAGAAAAATTTCTTTCCGTCCGGTGAAATGGAAGAACCAGCAGAAAACCAATCGTTTTTTGCTGGTTTTTTTGCACAATTTTTCGGGATTTCATCTGCGTTGTCATTAAGTAAAATGTTTTCCATGCATGATCTTGCTTCTCTGACGCACATTATAAATGTTCGGAAAAAGAACTTTTTTTCGGACGCACGGGAATTTGGAGAAGAGGAGTGTAGAGATCATGAATCGTTTGCGTCTGTTTTCTTTTGGACGTAATAGAGGAATGTGGGGCCAGCTGTCGCGCTTAGCAGGACGCCGCCGAAACAACAACGCCATATGGACCATATTGAGTTTAGGATTGGGAATTGCCGCAACGGCCATTTTCGGCATGAGAAGAAGCGGCGCTCGGTATATGATGACAAAACCGATTCAGCGTGCGATGCGCAGCATTAACCAATTGATGAACCGGCAAACGAGAATGCCAAGCTTAGCGACGATGGAATTTTCCAACGAAATAACAGAAACGGCAAAAAACGCTTCCATTAACCAGCAGAAACAATAATTTGGCGCGGCCTGTCACCGCTATGTCTGTGCGTTTTTTATGTATAGCCATGCCATCAGACAGGAAAGACGTTTTCTTGCCGGGACACCGCTGAAATGGAACGCAACTGAACAGATTTATGGGAATAAAAGTAAAGATAAAAAAATGATAGAAATCACGTAAGGAATAAACATAGATGGATTTTCGGAGTGCGTCCAAGCGGCGAATCTAGGATCAGATATGCACTCCGAAACCTTCTTTTGGATGTTGGATAAGAAAGCGAATATGGTTTCCATCGTTTTTGCTATTTTCTTCTTAAAAAATAAAGGGATATGCTTCCCTTCTGTTAAATGGACTGAATTTTGGAAATGAAGAAAAAGATGCGCAAGAGGACAAAGATTAGTCCCGCATCTTCACATTATTTGAATATTTTTTTTTAAATAATGAGAAAAATCCTAACTTGTTGGTCGTTAAATTTTCTGCGGCAGATTGGGATGTTTCGTTTTCTGGAGGCTTGTCGTGGATTTGGAAGGATCGGCTTGCTGGTTCTTCATGAAAGATTAGTTCTGCCGACTGAAGGGCGGCTGCTTGAATTTTTGGGCTAGGAGGATTCTTTTTTGTCTGCACATTTTTTATCATAATGGAAGCATCAGCGTCTTTGCCAAGAGATAGCATGTTTGTTTTGCTGTTTTCTTCTGATTTATGATTTTCAGATTTTGTCATTTTAAGACTTTCATAGCCAAGTTTTTCTTCTTGGTGCATATCAGCATGATCTCCATGGACGATAGGAATTATATTTTCATGAATTTCTGTTTCCGTTTGTTCGGACGTGTTCTCATGTGTTTTCAATTGTCCGGATGGTTTTTCTTTCGCATGTTCCGATTGTTCCGCTGTCTCTGTTACTTTAGTGTCCAGCTCGGCCGTTGGTTTAGGCAGAGGAGGGACGGGGATCTGCGTATCCGAAAGATCATTCGCGGTTGTGGATGGTGGCGTTAATGTTACTAGATTGGGGGATTTATCATCATCCTCTCCCGGCTGTTTATGGAGGAATGGTTGTTGGATGTTTTGGAGAGGCGTGGTTTCAATCCGTACATTTTTTATCTGGTTGAATTTTTGGGGATATACGTTGAACATTTGCGGATAATTTTGCCCTTTCTTTCTGACCGGGGATACGATGATCGATTGCTGGGTTTCATCAATGAGTTCATGCAATTTGAGAAAACTGTTTGCAGGCAATGTTTCGGTTTCCGTATTTTTCTTTATCACTGGATTGGTTTGCAGAGTTTCAATTTGGCTTTCTTCAACATGTGCAGTTTCATGTTGCGCTATTAATCGTTGTACTAATTGTGACAACATTTCTTTGATTTCGTTGATTTCTGCATTTGCCGATGAATCCTCTCGTTTTTGCTCCATTTTTTCCGTTAAATCGGAAAGTTGCTTCGATATTTTTTCTATTTCTTTCGCAAACAGGATGCTTTTTTCAAGAATAGATTCCATTTCAACTTGTTGATGCAAGACACGTTTTTGCAAAACCGCCAGATCCTTTTGTTTATCGCTGTCAAAATCTGATACGAGTTCTTCGATGGCATGGAATTTTTTTGTTAACGTGCGGACTTCTTTTTTCAAATCTTCTGTTTCCTGTTTTTGTGTTAAAAAAACTTTTTTCAGCTCTTCAAGCTCTTTGAAAATTTTATCACTGTTTTCTTTTAAAAACACATATTCTTTTTCCATCGTCTTGATCCTTTCTATCCAAGATGTGAATGATTGTAATTCTGATTGAAATGAAAGATACTCCTCCATAAGAGATCGTTGCGAAGAAAGTTCTCTTTCTAACGACCGTGTTTTTTCTTCCATCATCTCTTTTTCTTTTTCTAATTCCACTTGCCTTTGTTTTGAAACTGTAGCATTGTTTACTAAATATTTGATTTTTTCTTCAGTTGCTTCTACTTTTTTCTGAAAAACAAAATTTTCACTTCGTAACTTTTGGATTTCCTCACGCAATAAGCGATTTTTGTTTTTTGTCTCCTCTAATTCGGCTGAAAGGCGATGAATCTCACGATTTTGCGTTGAAATCATTTCTTCATAATGATGGCATTTCTCTTTCAGCTGGGTGTTTTCGGATGTTAATTGTTCCATTTGTTCTTTGAAATGGTTGAATTGTTGATCAGATTGAAATGAAGCAATCATTGTTTTATATTTTTCCAATTCAGATTTGAGATGGATAATTTTTTGCTCCAGCTGGATGTTTTTATGATCTTCGCTCACGACCTCACCACCTTTTTGGTGATTTTTAATAAAGAAAATGCCCATTCCTTAACAATTATATGCAAGATCCTCATAAAGATTGACAGAGAAGACCATTTGCGCATGCTGGGAAAATTGGGCGCTGGTACTATCACCCTTGTTAGCAAATTACATACTATAGAGTAGCCTGAAAAATGAATGAAAGGAAGGTTACTCAATGGCAATTAACTTAGAGCATTTTGACCAAAAATATAGTCCTGAGTGCATTCAAGTTTGCAAAGTATACGACTGGACAACAAACGTTGTGTCGCTCACACAAGATCTTACATTTACTTTCCCCACTGGTTCTCTTACTGGTGTCACCATTTCCCAAGTCAATTGTTCAGTAAGTCTTTTAGAATGTGTGGAAGATGGTCCGCGCCGTGATATCGAATGTATGGTAGGAGATCAACCCGTTACGTTGCAAGCTGTGACATTAAGCAAAACCATTCAAGTTATTTTAGAGGTAATTGGAACCAATGCAGAGGGCGCACAAGTGACTGTATTAAGTACCCCAGTGATGATTACCACAAGTGAAGAAGTGATTCTTTGCGCACCAGAAGGCACAACAGTATGTTGCAATTCTACACAAAATGATTTTAACGTTTGCCGAGTGGGGGCGTTTACACAAAATGGAGATACCATTACTGCAACCATTTTACTAAGAATTTGTCAAAGTATTGTCGTCACATTTGAAGTCATTCTAGAAGTTGCAGCGCGCTTTTGCCAACCTCGCCCAGAAATTATTTGCGAGGAAGAATGCCCGGTGGATGTATTTCCGCCCCAATGTCCATCAATATTTCCGGTTTAAACATAAGTTATTTAGCTTCCTGCCCATTTCAAAAAAGAGGGGATTCACTCCTCTTTTTTCCATACATATAAAGAAAAGGAGCATTTATTTTTACAAGGAGGTGCAAAACTGGTTACTAAAATCGTTGCTTGCCAGGATCGAGACGGAAAACCTCCGCCGGGCAGACGCTTGGCTGAACAGCGAACCGCCGGTTGTCTTTTGCAGCAATGTGTTTGCTTTGTGCTTTATTGATTTTAGTAACCGAGAGAAAAAATGACGGATTCCATTTTCGAAATAGAACATAAAATTCGCGCGTTAGAACGGGAAATACAAGAAATAAAAGAAAGATGGAAGGAAATAAAAAGTGTCAAAGAACAAGAAAGAAAGGGAGTCGATCGTGCGAATATCAGCGCCATTGCCTATTTTACGTATTCGTTTTTATTGCCAAAAGGCGACGAGCAAAAGGGGGTTGTCATCGGCAGCTTTGTGATTCACAATATTGGTTCGGCTGCTCTTGAAACTCCCGTTATATGCTTGAAAGTGACGCCAAAAGAATGTGCGGTGTTATCCGCCAAGCTTGGAGAGGATGTCCAATATGACCGCCGCCTGAATCCATTGGTGATGGAACCGTGGCAATATATTGATGAAAATGTGAAGAAAATGGTAGAGGAGAGAGGAGAATTTTGGATAAAGCCTGTCCGCGTTTCACAAATTGAACCTGGACAGAAATTGGCTTTTTCCAATTTCCAGCTTAAATTTGATATTAGCAGAGTGCAAACATCTTATAAAATGGAGGGGTTTTTTTATTGTAAACAGCTGCAAAACGGGATCCGGGCCTTGAACAATATTGTGATTCATGTGTGACTAAAATGATATATCGATGTTTCGTAATTAGGCTGACTCAATATCTATTCTCCCCTGCTTGAGTCAGCCTTTGTTTATTTATGCTTCTCGGATGACAAGGGCATTTAATGCGCGGGTTTCTGCCGTGATCGTCGTTACACCAGCTAAAATTCCTCCATTCGTTTCGATCACGATACGGTACACGTGTGTTCCAACACCTGGTGTGTCTACCCAAGTAAGATTCGGGAATAAAGAGGTGGTGGAAGCAGCACCTAAAATAGGGATTAATGGTTCAATGTCAAGCGATGCAAGTGGTGTAAACGCTCCTCCGTTTGTCGAACGTTCTAAACGATAAGTAATCCCTGTTACACCAATGCCAGCACCAAGTACGGCCACTGCGAGTGATAGTTCAACTACGGAATCTAATTTTACTTGATCTCCGCTAAGCGTAGTGATTGGTTCAAGAGTAAGCACGGGAGTAGTGGTAACGGTTCCTGCTACGATGGGAACGGGCAAATCGGTTGTTGATTGGGTAAAAAACAATTGTGGAAATAAGCCACCATTACATAAGCAAGCCATTGTATATCGCTTCCTTTCCGAATAATTTATGCTTTCGCATCTATTGTAGTAAATGATAAATATAAGAAGAATGTGTCGGATAAACGACCATTGTTTCACCTATTTTTGAATCCTGCAATAGGCAAGTCTTCCTTGGATTGTATTATTAGGAATGGTATGAAAAAGTTTTTATTCCTTTCATCAAAGTTCATTGGATAAAGAGGGATGTTAACACATTAGGAGGAAGCCGTTTTTCTAAATGTCCTTGATGATGCTTAGCAAATGCGTGACAAACAATTTATTTTTATAATGTTAACAACAGGAATATGATAGGATTGTAATAATCACTTTATTAGGAGGCGGTAAAATGAAGTTTTTGTACATTCTTTTAGCCTTGTTGGGCGGAATGATGGCGGGAATTCAGGCGCCTATCAACGGAAGCTTAGGGAAAAAAATCGGCAGCGTTGAAGGAGCATTTACTTCCTTTTTTGTCGGAACGCTTTTTTTAGCCTTTTTGGTCCTGTTTTTTGGAAAGGGGCAAATCACCCATGTGTTTCAAGTGCCGAAATGGAATTTGCTTGGCGGCTTGTTAGGGGCTTTTTTTGTGACGTTTGTCATTCTTTCTGTGCCGAACGTAGGGGCGGCTTTAACGATTTTCGCGGCAATTATTGGCCAAATCGCCATAAGTATTATCATTGATCATTTTGGTTTGTTTGGCGCACAAAAAATCCCAATGAATGTCAACCGTTTGCTGGGCTTGGTGTTTATGTTGGTTGCCCTGTTCTTTATTTACCGGGGCAGTGTTTCTTCGTCATAAAACAGAAGGGTTTTCGCGTGCATGATCGTATAGAAAATAATATGGTGTAAGGAAGGAATTAACATTGTAAGGTAGCGGAAGATCATTCAGAGTGGAAGAAAAAAAGCGGCGATCTTCTTAGGCCAAAGAGGGTGATGGTGCTGAATAACAGTTGGAATGCTTTTATTTACAAATGCTGGGCGCCTGTTTATGATTTCTTTTTCAATCGAGGTTTATTTTATTCAGCAAGAAAAAGGGTATTTGCGCAAGTGAATGTGGCAGAGGGAAGCAGGGTGCTTTTCGTCGGTGTGGGCACTGGGGCAGATTTAGCGTTTTTTCCGTTAGATCGGCTCAAGGTTGTTGCGGTGGATTACTCTATCGACATGCTGAAAAAAGCAGAAGGAAAATATCCCCATATTGAATTTATGCAAATGGATGCCCAATCTTTATCTTTTCCGGCTTGTTCGTTTGATCTGATTGTTGCGAGTTTAATTGTCAGTGTTGTGCCAAATCCGGAAAAAGCGATATTAGAGATGGCGAGGGTAGTAAAAAAAGGAGGAACCATCATTATATTCGACAAATTTGCGCCTAGACACCAAAAACTTTCCGGCGTAAAAAAAATCATTCGCCCTGTCATAAAGCTGTTGGGGACGGACATAGGCATTTCATTTGCAAAGGTTTATAAAGCAGTCAAACATGAATGCTGCGTCATTGAAGATTCCGATGTAATGATGAGCGGCATGTATCGAAAGATTGTATTGAAAAAAATCACCGGCTGTACATAGCAAAGGTTAAACTTATGCAATACAATAATGATAAGAGAGGGTTGGAGAAGCGGCCGCTAACATGAAATTGTGCGCCTGTTTCTGCCGTGGCTGCGCTTGCGCTTTGGTGCCTTCAGAAGTGGCGGTTCATGCATAAAGGCGGCCCTCGCTAAATTTGGAAAATAGCATGGAAAGGATTGCCGGTAAGAAAGTATTTTGTTGATGTATTTGCGAGAAAATGCAATTCGGCATTTTGGGAATTTCAGCAAAAGTAGCGGAGAGATTCAGAGATGGCCACTTTTTTAATTGTGTATAAAATATTAAGAAAATAATTTTTGTTTTAAATAGAGTTACAATTTTTGCTCCGCTGAGAATGTTTCCCGTATGAAGGAAGAAGAAAAAATGAAAGAATTATCGGCTGCGCACCCATCTGAAGTCCGGGAATATATGCGCAGAAATGAGTGGAGAAAGCCGACATCCGGTTTTGCGAATGGCTCTACTCAAGCGAATTAAGTCATTTTAACATAATGGGTAGATATTGTTTGATTTTCTTTAAATAAAATGTAATAATTTTTGTTACAGAAGATGAGCTATCTATCGTTGCCCATCTTTTTTGTAATTTTTTATTAAACACTTTAAGTGGTGGTGAATTCGATGGATAGAGTAGAAGTTGGGGATTGGGTAAAAGGAAAAACCAGAAACGGTGAATTGATATATGGTTATATTGAAACAGCAAATCCGCTGCAAGAAACGGTCAAAATAAAAGTGATGGACTCTGATAATAAAGAAATCATTGGCAAGACTGTTGAAACGCTAAAGCATTGGGTGAAAAGACTCCCTATATCGACCTTTGAGGATGAGGAACAGATTAAAGCGTTAATTGATCTTGCTTTGCAAACTAAAGATGAAAGCTGGTTTATGGAACTGTCAACCAAATTAAAAGAGATAAAGCAAGTTGCGCAAGATGGTAAAAAAAAGAATGACAATCCCCCTTCTTTTAAAGCAGACAGGGAGCATACGGCATGAGAGGCTGAAGGCTGGAAAAGTCCATAGCGCCACGTAATTCAGCTAAACATGTGGAAGGCGGAAATGATCGGTGAACACTGAATGTTGCTGTTAAAAATCTTTAGAGAATCACGTTTTGTTGGTGGCTTCCGCTGGCGTACTGCCGATGGAGCGAAACTTTCCGGCTCGATTTGAGGAAGGGGAACATCTCCGGCAGCTGCCGGAATTGAAAACGTTGCGGCGAAGGAACCGTCCGGGCGAAGGCAATTTGTCGATGGTTCCGCCCTGTTTGGGCAGCTGAAAAAGATCGGTTTGCATTTCTTCAAGGTTGAGGAGAAGAAGGCGACGCTTACAGGAAGCTGCGCCGCTTCTTGCAAAGCATTCCGTGCCGCGGCATTTTGAAGCACATCCGCACTGGATGGATTGGAAACTGGATTCCATAACCATGCTGATTTTTTTCGAAAAATGCATATATGATTCTTTTCTGGCGATGAATGAAGGGGCTGAATCCCAAACGTTTGGGAGCAGCCCCTTCTTTGTTTGAAAAAAATCTTTGTGAGCTCTTTCGGTGCGAAGGGGGCGGCTAACTCTCTTTGGCACGAAATGGCGCATGTGGTGGCTTACTGTCAAACTTTTTTAGAAAAATATTCATATAACGTTCAAAAACAGAATGAGTCTATGCCTTTTTATTTTCTTACACTAAAATTTGTCGGCATTGCATATGGTCATCAGGCTCAAAATTATCATTGTGATATATGTAACAAACAAAATATTTATTTCTTTATATAATTTTACAAAAAGGGTGTAGAACGATGAGCAATATGAAATGGTTTCCATCTCGGTTTAATGCAATTTCACAAACAGAAAGCGGGGAACTCATTCTTTACAATAGTTACACAGGCGCGATCGTTGCCGTAACGGCGGAAGAGAAAAAAGATGTGTTGCAAGCATTAAAGCGGAGCGGCATCGATCGAGAATTATCGCCTGTTGAAAAAACGCTTGCCGAATGCGGGTTTCTTGTTCCAGAGCATGCAAACGAGGAAAAGCGCGCCCAATTTTTGCACCAAACTTTACATCGAACGGATGCGATGCACCTGATTGTGCTTCCGACAGAAGCATGTAATTTTCGCTGTACATATTGTTATCAAGACTTTTCGCGTGGAAAGATGAGCCGCAATGTTGTGAATGGGTTAAAACATTTTTTGAAAAATAAAATTCCAAGACTGGAGCATCTTACTGTCAGCTGGTTTGGCGGAGAACCGTTATTAGCGTATGACGTTATCGAAGAATTAAGCGAGGCGATCGTTGAATGGACCGACCGTCATGGCGTAACCTATCAAGCGGAAATGTCGACGAACGGCTATTTTTTATCGAAACAAACATTGCAAAATTTATTGAAATATAAAGTGAACCGCTTCATGGTGACACTGGACGGAAGCAAAGACGTGCATGATGCGCGCCGGGCTCTTGCGAATCAAGGATCAACGTATGAGACGATCATCCATCATTTGCTTGATATACAGACATTAGATGATTCTTTTGAAATTTACATTCGCATTAATTTTGATGAAGACAATCTTGCCCACATTCCGCGCTTTTTAGAAGAGCTGGCCGGTTATTTTGCAGGAGACTCGCGCTTTCAAATTTTTTGTCGCCCTGTTGGCAAATGGGGCGGCACGAACGATGAAAATTTGCCGATATGCGACCATCGCACCGCAGAGACAAAAATATGGGAGTTTACGGAATTTGGCATTCATCGTGGGTTAAATATGAGTTCGATCATTGAATCAATGTTAATGCCAACTGGGGCAGTTTGTTATGCGGCTAAGCCGCATTCGTTTGTCATTGGCGCCAATGGCCAACTGTATAAATGTACTTGTTTCCTTCATGAGGAATATAACCATGTTGGACGGCTTCATGACGATGGGACAATGGAAGTGGATTTCGATAAATTAGCCTTATGGGTCACGTCAGGAGAAGAACAAGATGGACATTGCCAAGCTTGCTTTTTCCGTCCGGCATGTCAAGGGAATCATTGCCCAATGTACCGCATACGTAAAGGTCAGCGTCCTTGCCCTTATGAAAAGCGAAAAATTAAACAAGTGTTGCGCTTAATTCATGCCCAACAATCAAAAACAAAGCAACAGTGACGCGCTGATTGGGGCAAAACGTTTCAATGATTGGCGAGAGCAACTAACAAAAACATTTCCCAACAATGGGAGGAGGTGAATGATATGCGAATTTTGCGTCCTGCTGTTTCTCCAGTCACAGCGTCTAACTCAGGCAGACTTTCTAAATCTGTTCCGGGCAATTTAAATTAGTATGGTTTTTATTTGCTTTCCCCAGAAAACGGGGGTGCCAATCTGTCTTTTTCCAAAAGGAGCGCGTATCATTTCTCTTTTGTTAAAAGGAAAGAGGGGCTGTTCCAAAACGTTCGGGAGCAGCCCCTTCATTATTTGCTGCAGCCTTTTACCATCGTTTAAGTATGAAGCAGACGATTCCTATTCCATCGACGAGAATCGGGAAGGATTTCTTGGGCATTAGCACACTATTTTCTCATTAGCTCCTTCTGATCACCAAGATTGTGTAAGAACCACTTTTGTATAGATCCTTTTAAAAAATCATGCAATGGCAATACTAATGTTTTTATATTTTTAAATATTTTTTATATTGACTTAATTCAGAAAATTTTGTATAGTTCTATATAGAAACTGGAGTTTCTAATATGAACAAATAAAGGGGAGGTGGCCCGAATATACCGGTTGCAATGTTTTTTTATGAAAAATGAAAACGGTTGCAGACATAGGTGCTTAGATTTCAACATGAATGATGAGTTTTATTAGTAAAAGTGTTGAAATGACAACGGATTCCGCAAACCATTTTTAGGAGGGAGAACAATGGCTGTTACCCTGCAAAAAGGGGCGCAAAGGAAAGCGCTTAAATTAAGGGAGCTTGTAGAGCTCAGAGATAGGCTAACCGAGGAAACTGGACATTACTACGGAATCAAGCAGCTTAAACTTAAAAATAGCGATCCGGTAAAATATGAGCGGTTTTATTCGAGAATACACGCAGCTGTTTTGGCGGCCCGGGAAGTAGCCAGATACGTCACGGCGTCGCCGGGGTCGCGAGAAATGGGAGAATCGCTATGGACACTTACAACCCCTGAGGGTGACACATTGGCGATTTCACTTGGTTTTTTCAGTCATCTTAACTCAAGCAGGGTCGCAATACGGTTTATGGCGGAAAATGACTATGATGAAAACCCTGGGATTAACGATGGCGATGTTTTTGTTACAGACGACGGAAAAACAGGCGGTGCTCCGCACCCGGGGGATACGTATACCTATGTTCCAATTGTAGTCGAGGGTGAAATCGTAGGCTGGGCCATGTCAGTCAACCATATCATGGAGGCCGGGGCTCCAGTTGCGGGAAGCTGGCCAGGTTTTGCAGTAGATACATTTATGGATGGTTTTGTCGTTCCGCCAATGAAAACTGGCGAAAACTTACGGCAGTTCACGTGGTGGGAACAACTCTGGAAACAACGAACTCGAGCAGGAACTTTAAATAACTTAGATGATAAGATGCGATTGGCCGGTTGTGCCATGATTCATAAAGCTGTTCATGAAATTATTGAAGAATTTGGGCTTGATTATTACAAACAGGCGATCCGTGAAATCATCGAGGAGAGTCGTTTGCAGATTTTGCAAAACATCCGCACACTGATGGTTCCAGGCCGGTACACAAGCGTTGCGTTCCGCGCAGTAAAATACAAGGGCCTCCAAAAGATTTGGGCTCATGCGGATAAAGATACGCTCATTCATATCCGGCAGCGGCTGGAAGTGGACGAAAAAGGCGGCGTAATGGCAGACTTTGCAGGCTCATCGAGATGGGATTACCATGCATTCAATGGTTATCCGGGTGGCGCAGATGTTGCATTTTATCTGGCAATGATTAATCAATTCGCCCATAATACTAAACCTACCGGAGCCATTGCTTACGTAGCTAAAGCACATTATCCTGAAGGATCAATTTATAATCCGGAAAATTCATTTGTCAGCTTTTCAAATATTTGGGCACAGGCCATGGCGATGAACGCATTAGGATTTAACGCGGTTAACCGTGCCTTGTTTGCACGCGGCTATCTGGAAGAGGCGTTTACAGCCGACGGCAACTGGGAAGGCATTCAGGGGGCTGGTGTACTTGAAGATGGCACCCCTTACGGATTTACAAACTTTGAATCCGTCGGCGGCGCAGCGATGGGTGCTTTCTGCTTCCGGGACGGCCAGCCGGTTGCTTGGGCGGAATGGACGCAGCTGCCGAACATCGGAAATGCAGAAGAATTTGAATATTTAATCCCGCCTTTTTATTACATTGGACGAAAATTGTTGCCGGGCTTTTGCGGACACGGCAAATACAGGGGAGGCATTGGCGATTCTTCGGTGCATTGGATAAAGAATCCTGGAAAGCAACTCGGCATCAGCCGAGGAGGGTCACAGGTCGCAGCCACGACGTTTGTCGCACTTGGCATGAATGGCGGTTATCCGGCTCCAAGTGCTTTTCATGTCTCGGCCCGCGGGACAAATACAAACGATTTAATCAAACAGGGGATTGCTCTTCCGAGAGATGCGTCAGAAGTGCTTGAATATGCGGCAAAAGGCGTATTGAAGGCCGAAAATTTGGATGTATGGAAATTTGATATGCCGGAACAAAGTTTCCAAGATGGGGATCTGTTAGCTGATGCCGCTGGGGCATCCGGGGGATGGGGAGATCCAATCGAGCGCGATCCTCGTTCCGTATTAGAAGATGTAGTATATGGCTGGGTCGATCGGGAATTCGCTCAGGGATTGTACGGCGTTGTCTTGAAAGAAAATGCCTCGGATTCACTTGAAGTGGATGAAGAAGCAACGCAAAACCTCCGCCGGAAAATGCGTGAAGAAAGGCGGCAATTTGCAAAACCGGCCTTTGAATGGTGGCAAGAAGAACGAAAGCGGGTCGCGAACGGAGACTTTATTGATGCTGTTCGTAATATGTACGAAAGTTCAATAAGTTTCCAAAGTTTCCGGGATGAAATGACTAATTTCTGGCAATTGCCAAATGACTTTTCTTGGTGAGGAGTGATCTTCGAATGTCTGCGTCCATTGATAAGGACCTAATTCGTCAACTGTTGGACGGCACGATCAGCGACGAAGACGTACAACGGCTGCAAAGAATGCCAAACAAGGATGCCGACCGGTTTTGGACCTATTTGGAAGTTTTGCAAGAGCGTGTTCCTTGGGATGACAAGATTCTCATGCGGTTAAACGATCATCTCTATATTGTAAGAGACAAATCGGGAAACCGGATTGTAAAGTGTGACTGCGGGCATGAATTTGGCGATTATCGTATCAACTGGAAACTGAAAAGCCTTGTTCGGGTGCGTAAGACCCTTGATGAATTCAAGCAGGTATATTTCCCTGAACCGGCTTGCCCGGAGCCTGGTTGGCAAGAAATTCGAGAATTTTTCTGTCCTAATTGTGTGGCTCAATTAGCCGTGGAAGTCGTACCTCCAGGATACCCGGTTGTGTTCGAAATGCTTCCGGATTTAGACAGATTCTACAGAGAATTTTTAGGCAAACCGCTCGAAGATGAGTCTCCGAATTGGTTTGAGGATCGATCTCAAGAACTTTTAGAAAAATGGGGACAAAAAGTTAAGTAGATAAAGAGGAGGTAGACGATCGTGAAGGTTGAAGAGATTGAGCAAGGTTACATTTTAGCCCTCGATGCGGGAGGGACAATGACCGACACCATCTTAGTAACACCGGATGGATCCTTTACAGTCGGGAAATCCCTAACGAATCGGGAAGATGAGAAATCGAGCTATTTAGAGTCTGTTGGGGACGCGGCAAGCTATCTTGGGTTAACTTCTTCCGATGTTCACAGCCGGACTTCTGTGTCCATTTATGCAGGTACTGGCATGCTGAATACTATTATAACAGGCACAGGAGCTAATGTTGGCCTGCTTGTAACCAGAGGGTTCGAACATATCACAGTGATAGAAGGCGGCCTGACTTGGCTTGGGGAGAGTCAAGCGGAGATTTTGCACTCACAATTGCGCCGTCATACGGCTCCATTGGTTGACAGCCGAAATGTCATTGGGGTAAGTGAGCGGATCGCTGGTCCTACCTATCTCACAGCAGAAGCCAAGTCAGGGGAAGTATTGATTCCTCTTAATGAGAAGGAAGTAGAAGAGGCTGTCAAAACGCTCCTTAAAAACAAAGTCGAAGTTATTGGGATTATGTTTTTGAATTCTTATGTTGATCCTAGACATGAACTCAAAGCTAAGGAAATTGCCGAACGAGTGATTCAAGAGCACGGTGCTGACGTGCCGGTCGTTTGCTCTGCGGAAGTGGCCCCTGTCATGAAGGAAAATAATCGCGTCAAAAGCTTGCTGTTCCAGGCATACGCAGCGGAGAAAACCCGAGACCAACTAAGACAAGTAGAGCAATCCGCCCAAAAAGAAGGGTATAAGGCATCCCTGCAAACGCTTCTCTCTTACGGTGGTGCCGTAACCATTCACTATTCGCGTCTGTACGAAACTGTACTTTCCGGTCCAATCGGGGGTCTTACTGGTGCACAGCAGGTTGCAAAGATTACAGGCCGGAAAAATATCGTAACTGCGGATCTTGGCGGCACTAGTTTTGACGTAGGATTGGTTGTGGACGGCCTGATCGGTATCCGCAAAGATGCTGATTTTGCGCGGCATCGCTTAGCATTGCCAATGGTTGCATTAGATTCTGTCGGTTCTGGAGCAGGATCGGTCGTTCGTGTTGACGAATATCGCCGGATGCATATTGGACCGAAAAGCGCTGGGTATCGCGTTGGACTTTGCTATCAGTATCCTGAGTTAACCATTACTGATATCAACGTCGCGCTTGGTTATGTTGATCCTAATTATTTCTTGGGCGGCAAGGTCAAATTGGATCGGGAAAAAGCGCTTGCCGGCCTGGAAGAGCGTGTAGCCAAACCTCTCGGATTGGATGTCTTCGCAGCAGGTGAAGGGGTTCTTGATGTATTCCACACCCAGATGAAAGATTTGATTCGCGTTACACTGCAGTCGCGCGGTTACAACCCATCTGAGTTTACGCTTCTCTGTTATGGCGGCGCCGGTCCGGTTCATATGTGGGGGTATAGCGAAGGGACGGGTGTTGGCGATGTCATGACCTTGCCGTTTGCAGCTGCATTCTCGGCCTTTGGAGCAGCTTGCGCTGAATACACCCATCGTTATGACAAGAGCTTGGTGGTTCTCCTTCCTCATTCGCTTAGCGCGGAAGAAAAACAACGGGCTGCTGAAACGATTAACTCTGCTTGGCGCAATCTTGAGGAAATCGCTGTTCGTGAAATGGCGAATGAAGGGATCAACCCTTCGCACATTACGTTTAGATATGGGATTTATGCCAGATATATCGGCCAGCTTGAAAGCTTTGACACTCCTTTAACATTTGGTCATGTCCATACCGCAGATGATATTGATCGGTTAACGGAAGCTTTTGAAAATGTTTATACGAAAATTTACCCTGAGGGAGCTCGATTCCCAGAAGCTGGATATGCCATTACGGAGGTTTACGTTCAAGCGGTAGCCCCAAAACCGGTTCCGGTGATTCGCGAGTACGATCTAGAAGGCGTTAAGCCTGCTGATTCCGCCTATATTTCTACTCGTGAAGTTTACCATAAGGGTAAATGGGAATTGTTCACTGTATGGGAAATGAGTGAGTTGCGCGCAGGAAATGTCGTGAAAGGGCCGGCTATTATCCAAGATCCTATGACGACTGTGGTGATCCCACCTGGTAAAGAGGTAGCCTTGGATCAATTTCGTTTTTTGCACTATCGAGACGCTAGATAACTAGTAAAATGGAGGAAAGTGAGTGAAGAGCATGTTTCAGTTTAATAACAAAGTGGCATTTGTTATAGGAGGTACAGGCGGGATTGGGCAGCATATTGTCCGTGGGTTGGTAGCAGGTGGAGCGAAGGTAGCGTTCAGCTACCGCTCCAATGCTGCTGTCGCGGAACAACTGGTTTCCGATCTCGCAAAGCAAGAGAAAAATTGTATTGCCTTGCAAGGTGACATTCGGGATATTTCATCAACACGAAAATTGGTTCAAGCGACAGTGCAAGAATTTGGAGGAATTGATATCCTCATTAATACCGCAGGTTGGCACACGATGTGCCCATTTATGGAAGAAACTTCCGAAAATATTGAGGCGGTGATTGACGTTGAATTTCGAGGTGTAATTTATCTTGTGCGAGCCGCTTTGCCTTCTTTGCTTCAGAGACATGGCAAAATCGTATTTGTAGGTTCTGACTCCGGAAAGGTGGGCAACACTGGCATGGCCGTGTCTGCTGGATGCCGGGGAGCGATCAACGCTTTTGCGAAATCACTGGCTCGAGAATACGCGCGGGATGGAGTATTAGTGAACGTTGTTGCTCCGGGGCCGACAGATGATGAGTTATGGAAGCATTTTAAAACCCAAAGCGAATGGGCGTCTAAAATTGCTACAGCGATGGAACGGGCTATTCCGCTTCGCAGGCTTCCTCGCCCTGAAGAAGTTGCTGCGGTTGCTTTATTTCTTTCGTCAGATGCAAACACGGTGATAACGGGCCAAGTGGTAAGTGCTTCCGGTGGCTTGACAATGTGCTGAGTGAAGGGGGAGAGAATGATGGAGTTTGGCGACATTTTATTTGAAAAGGAAAGTGGTATTGCTACTATTACGATTAATAGACCGAAAGTTTTGAATGCATTTAGGCGTCAAACTTTGGAAGAAATGATTAAGGCGTTCGAAGATGCCGGCCAAGATCCAGAGATTGGGGTTATCTTATTGACGGGCGCTGGTGATAGGGCTTTTTGTGTAGGGGGAGATGTGAAAGAATGGGGGCCATCAGGATATGATAGCTCCTCTTGGATCGATATCGGGCTTCCTGTTGTCCGGCTTCATGAGGTGATTCGTAGTGTCCCTAAACCAGTCATTGCCGTCGTCAATGGGTATGCGATAGGCGGCGGTCATGTGCTTCAGGTTGTTTGTGATCTGGCCATTGCTTCCCAAAATGCCGTTTTTGGTCAGGCCGGCCCAAGAGTAGGAAGTTTTGACGCAGGTTTTGGCACAGCGTATCTTGCCCGACTCGTAGGAGAGCGTAAGGCTAGGGAAATTTGGATGTTGTGCCGGCAGTATTCGGCAGATGAAGCACTAAATATGGGGCTGATTAACAAGGTTGTTGAGCCTTCCGAATTAATGGAGGAAGCTCGAAAATGGGCAAATGAAATTCTTAGATTGAGCCCAAGTGCTTTAAAGATGATTAAGGCTTCTTTTAATGCGGATACCGACCACATTCATGGTCTTACGCAGCTGGCTTTTGGCGCCTTGAATTTCTTCTATGGAACACCTGAGTCAATAGAAGGACATCGGGCTTTTATAGAGAAGAGAACTCCTAACTTTTCGGAGTTCCGTGTCAGAGGTGAGAGATCTTGAACATCATAAAGGAAGATCCAATTTGGTTTCCTTCCGAAAATTATATTGCTGGTTCTCATTTGCAACGATTGATTCATCGGCTTGGGTTAAACAACTATGATGAATTATATGAATATAGCGTATTGCATACCGATAAATTTTGGAAAGCAACGTTGGAAGATCTAGGCATTGAATGGTTTACGCCGTATGAAAAGTTTGTCGATCTATCGGCAGGACCGCAGTGGCCAAAGTGGTTTGTTGGCGGAAAAATTAACCTTGTTCACAATGCTTTAACGCGTCCTTTGAAACTGGGACGCGGGGAGCAAACAGCGATAATATGGGAAGACGAATCAGGGATTCGCGAGTCTTTCACTTATAAAGAACTTGATGAACAGACATGCCGTGTCGCAAACGGGTTGCTGGAACTTGGGTTTCGCCGGGGAGACACAATAGGTCTATTCGTTCCGATGATTCCTGAAGCAGCCATCTTTTTCCTTGCAGCAATTCGTTTGGGGGGGATTGTAGTACCTATTTTTTCTGGATACGGAGCGGATGCTGTCGCTACTCGTTTAAATGATGCGAAGGCTCGCTTTTTGTTGACAGCAGATGGATTTACAAGGCGGGGCAAGGTAGTGCCGTTGAAGCGTACAGCTGACGAAGCTGTGGAAAAATGTCCAACTGTCGAACGTGTCATTATGGTTGAACATCTCAATAATGTTTCCAAAGCAGATCTTATGGAGAAAGATATTATTTGGAAAGATCTTACTGAAGGAAAAGCAACCACAGCGCCTATAGAAGCCATGGATGCCAACGATCCTTTTATGATTATTTATACATCCGGAACTACTGGAAAACCTAAGGGAGCCGTGCATACCCAAGGCGGTTTCCCGCTAAAGACCGTGCAAGATATGGCTCATGTTTTCGATCTAAGAGCCGGTGAGGTGCTATTTTGGTTGACGGATTTAGGATGGATGGTTGGGCCAGCGGTGATCATTGGTGCGCTAACGCTTGGAGCAACCCTAGTATTATACACGGGTGCCCCGGACTACCCTGACCCTGGACGAATTTGGAGCATTGTGGAAAGAAATAAAGTAACGCATTTGGGACTTGCTCCGACCCTCATTCGTTCATTGCGTTCATTTGGTGAAGGACCAATCCGGAAACGAAATCTCGACACGTTGAGAGTGCTGATTTCCACAGGTGAAGCTTGGGATCTGGAATCTTATCTCTGGTATTTTCATGAAGTTGGCAAAGGAAAATTGCCGATTTCAAACTATTCGGGGGGCACGGAAGTATCTGGAGGCATTCTTGGATGCGTCACTCACCGTCCGATTAAGCCGGCAGGATTTAACACGACTGTTCCAGGAATACAAGCTGCTGTTCTCGATGACCAAGGACAATCTGTGATTGGCCAAGTAGGCGAATTGGCTGTTTTACGTCCTTTTGTTGGAATGACAAATGGTTTTTGGAATGACAAAGAACGATATTTGGATTCGTATTGGTCGAAGTTTGAAAATGTGTGGGTCCACGGAGATTGGGCCGTTCAGGACTCAGAGAATCATTGGTTTCTCTTTGGTCGCTCTGATGATGTGATAAAGGTAGCCGGTAAAAGAGTTGGACCAGCGGAAATTGAGGCTGCCGCTAGTCAACATCCAGCTGTCTTACAAGCTGCTGCAGTAGGTGTTTCTCATCCAGTCAAAGGGGAAGAGGTTGTGCTATTTATAATTCTGCACCCTAATTTCGCTCCAAATGAGGGACTCGCTGAAGACATTAAAGAGCTGGTAACAGGCGCACTAGGAAAATCATTAAGACCAAGCCGCATTTACTTTGTGAATGATCTGCCGCGCACGCGTAATGGAAAGGTAATGCGCCGCGTTATCCGGGCCGTGTATCAAGGCCAAAACCCGGGAGATCTTTCTGCTCTGGAGAATCCAGACATCATTGAGATGATACAAAATTCGACTAAAACACAGAATGGGTAAAAGATATGAGCAAAAGGAGAGAGGGAACATCAAAAAGAAGAGAGAAAACATGGTTGCGAAGGATGATAAGTACATTATTCAATCTGTAAAACAGGCCGGAGAAATACTACATTTGTTGAGCCGTACACAGCATCGGAATAAAAAATTTGGTGAAATCATGGAATTGTTGAAAATTCCGCGAACAACGACAATGCGCTTGTTAAAAACACTGATTTCACTTGGCATGGTTCATTACAACGAACGAACACAAACATATAGTCTTGGGCCTTACCTAGTTATTCTTGGTTCCAGAGCGGCAGAATTTCTTGATTATCTCGGAGTTGTGAAGAAGTATTTGACTCAAATAGAGCAAAAGACTGGACTAACTACGGTAGTAGCACAGCGTATCCGGCAAGATCGGTTAACCTACTTATTAAAAGAAGAAAGCAGGAGCCAAATACATGTTACGGTATCTTTAGGACAGCAATTTCCTATTGACCGTGGGTCCTTTGGCAAAGTGTTTTGTGCGTATCTAGATGATGACGAATTGAAAAAGGTAGCTTCCGCCCGATACAATCAAGAATTTTTAGCAGAATTGGCGGAGATTCGCCGATTAGGATACGCGACCAGTATAGGAGAACAAGTGGAAGGAATTAGTGGGGTTGCTGCCCCTATATTCGGACCGAACAGTCAAGTATTTCTTGCCGTTGCTTGTATCGGTATTTCGGAGCAACTTCCTTATTCCAAAATGGCTATGTATGGAGAATTTTTACGAGATATGGGAATTCTCATTACTCAGGAAATCGGGGGCGTCATCCCCAACAACTAAAACCATACGATGAAAGATACAGACTGTTTCTATCATTATTTAGCCGCTCCTAATTGAGCGACTTTTTTTCATAGATTGGTTGGATATTGGTTTGTGTTGATATGCTGGATAAAAGCGGTGGATGTTGGTAGCTTCCAAATAGATGCGAAACTTATATAAAGATCGATCAGATTTGCTTCCAGATTGGTTAGGATGCTATCTCGCTTGGAAACAATATCGAAAACGAAGGAATTGCTGATGGAATACAGCAAGACATTGACATTATCTTAAGCGGCAATCAGCGGTTGACGGCGGCTCCGGACAGATGGGGCGCGGATGGCAAAATGCTTGGAATTCCTTATATTTCAATGAATTGTTGCAAAAGGAGTCCTATGGTGGCAGTGGGTAAGTGGAATGAATGTATCTCAACTTATTAAGAAGGAGATAAATTTTTCTGAAATAATATATGAATAGTAATTAACAGAATATTCTGTTTTATAATATTACGAATTATAAAACGACTAAAAGGATCAACAACATTCAGATCAATCGAGGAGGAAGGAAAATGAAAGTTGGAAAGATTGCCGTAATTGGATCGGGAGTGATGGGGCAAGGAATTGCATATGTCGCCGCAGTTGGAGGATTCCAAGTGACATTGCATGACATAAAACGGGAGGCTATGGATCGCGCCCTTCAGAGCATCCAGCGGGATTTAGAAGAAGGTGTACGGAGAGGAAAGCTTGTGCAAGAGGAAGCAGATGCAGCGCTGAGAAGGATCCGATTGTCCGAAAGCCTCACCGATGCGGTAAAGGATGCCGATTTGGTTATCGAAGCCGTATTGGAACTGATGGATCTCAAGATTGATATTTTTCGTCAATTGGATGAGATCTGTCCATCACATACGATTCTTGCTACTAATACATCGACCATGAGTCCGACGGAAATTGCCGCTGGCACTCGCAGGGCAGACCGTTGTGTGGCAATGCATTTCTTTAATCCTGTTCCGAAAATGAAGCTCGTCGAGATTATTCGCGGCATGGACACTTCGGATCAGACAGTTGAAATTGTGCGGGCTGTCGCTGAACAAATGGGAAAGGAAACAGTCGAGGTTAATGAGTTCCCGGGATTTGTGGCAGGACGAATCAGTGCTCTTGTTGGAAACGAAGCAATGTATATGTTGATGGAGGGCGTCGCCAGCGCCGAAGATATTGACAAGGCAATCAAACTCGGACTTGGTTATCCGATGGGACCGCTCGAGCTTGCCGATCTGGTTGGATTGGACACCCGGTTGAGAAACCTTGAGTACCTGTATAAAACGCTCGGGGAGAAATACCGTCCGTGCCCGCTTTTGCTCAAGTATGTCAAAGCCGGCCGGCTGGGAAAGAAAAGTGGGCGGGGAATTTTTGAATATGATAAGAATGGTCAGAAGCGGCCGTCCAGAAGGTAACTAACTACGCAAGAAAGGAGAGAAAAATATGGATTTCATGCTTCCGGAAGAGATTGAATCGCTGCGCCAAATTGTCAGAGAATTCGTTGAGAAAGAAGTGGAGCCTATAGCTCATCTGATTGAGGAGAATGATGAAATCCCTCCGAAGGTGGTTGAGAAAGCAAAAAAAATGGGGCTGTTCGGCCTCAGTATTCCTGAAGAGTACGGGGGGCTTGGGCTTGGTATGGTCGGAAAGTGCGCGATATACGAAGAATTAGGAAAGACACATAATGGTTTCACCACTCTGATCGGGGCGCACACCGGCATCGGCACGGTCGGCATTGTGGAAATGGGAAACGAGGAGCAGAAACGGCGTTATTTGCCGAAAATGGCAACTGGGGAATGGATCGGAGCATTTGCCCTGACAGAACCAAGCGCGGGTTCGAATGCGACTAATCTTAAAACAACCGCTGTTCGAAAAGGGGATCGTTACATCATAAACGGCTCGAAACATTACATCACCAATGCTAGGGACGCCCACGTGTTTACGGTTATGGCGGTCACTGATCCGAACAAGGGACCGAAAGGAATCACGTCCTTTATTGTTGAAAAAGACTTTCCTGGATTTATTATTGGGAAAACAGAAAAAAAGATGGGACTCCGGGGCTCCCATTCTTGTGAACTGTTCTTTGAAGACCTTGAAGTTCCTGTGGAAAACCGCTTGGGCGAAGAAGGAGAGGGGTATGTTAACGCTTTGAAAATCTTGGCCAACGGGCGTGCCGGGCTTGCCGCAAGAAACCTTGGTTCCTGCCAGTATCTGCTGGATAAATCAGTGCAATACGCAATGGAAAGAGAACAATTCGGCAAGCCGATCATCGAACAACAGGCAATCCTCCATATGTTGGCCGACATGGCGATGGAAATTGAGACGCTGCGCTGGATGACATACCGGGTGGCCTGGATGACTGATCAAGGCATGAATGTGATTAAAGAAGCCGCAATGGTGAAGCTGTATGGTTCTGAAGTATACAACCGGGTTGCGGACAGGGCTGTGCAAGTGCATGGCGGGCTTGGATATATCGCGGAATATCCGATCGAGCGTTTTTATCGAGATGCAAGAATCACAAGAATTTACGAGGGGACTTCCGAAATACAACGCAATATTATCGGAGCTCAGTTAATTAAGGAATACCGCCTTAAGTATTCACCTGTGAGAAGGTAGAAAGTGATAGAGGTTCTGGTTCATCAGTTGTGAGAAACAATAGCACGTAGTTTTGGTGAAATGAGCGTATGATTTCGTTCGGCAGATCGGGCGTCATGATTTTACCAGTCGAACAGAATATGAAGAAGCAAGGGAGATTGTTGCGGCTATGTCCCTAGATAACGGACGGATTGTGAATGGAATTAGCGATTTCTCAAAGGTGTAACGATGTGGTAAAGGGAGGGAGAATAAGAATAATGACTGGAGTTGTGATTGTAGATGCTGTACGTACAGCGATCGGAAAAATGGGCGGCACGTTAAAAAATGTAGAAGTGGATTATCTAGCTGCCAAGGTGATTGACGAAGTTCTCAAGAGAAACGGAATAGAAGGCTCCGAAGTTGACGAAGTGATCATGGGGCAAGCTAAGCAAAGTACCGATGCGCCAAATATGGCTCGTGTTGCATTGCTTCGTGCGGGGCTGCCGGTGGAAGTTCCCGGGTATACGGTTCACCGCCAATGCGGATCAGGGCTACAGGCGATCAATAATGCGGCACAGCAAATTCAGTGCGGGCTTGCAAGCATCATTGTAGCAGGTGGAGCGGAAAGCATGAGCACAGCACCGTATTATATTCGAGGCGCACGGTACGGCCTTGAAGCAGGCAACGGCCTCTTGCTGGATCCGAATACAGAAAGCCAACCTCGTTCTCAACCGCCCGAAATCTATGGAAAGGAGTTGACGATGGGACTCACGGCGGAAATTTTAGCTGAAAAATATCAAATCAGCCGGCAAGAGCAGGATGAATTTGCTTTCCTCAGTCAAAGCCGGGCTGCCTATGCGATTTCGTCTGGTAAATTTGAAAATGAAATTGTGCCTTTTGAGGTCAAGTTAAAAAAAGAAATGATCCATTTTAAGATTGATGAGCATCCGCGTCTGACTCCGGTTGAGAAATTACTCACCTTGCCTCCAGTCTTTAAAAAAGATGGGACGGTAACTGCCGGGAACTCCAGTGGTCGGAATGACGGTGCCGCAGCAGTTTTAGTCATGTCGGAGATAGAGGCGGAGAAACGAGGTCTTAAGCCGAAAGCACGGATCCTCGCACAGGCTGTGTCTGGAGTGTCGCCGGAAATTATGGGAATCGGGCCGGTGCCAGCGACTCGTAAGGCTTTGAAAATGGCCGGATTGCAGTTAGAAGACATTGACCTGATTGAGTTGAACGAAGCGTTTGCAGCTCAATCCCTCGCCGTCATTAAAGAATTGGGCCTGAGACTGGAAAAGGTAAACGTAAACGGCGGAGCTATCGCATTAGGGCATCCTGTTGGTGCGACCGGCGCTATCTTGATGACTAAACTGATCCATGAAATGGAGCGGCGGGGTTCGCGTTACGGACTGGTCACCCTGTGCATCGGAGGCGGTCAGGGAATCACCACCATTGTTGAAAACCTGCGGCGATAACCCAGAGATGCTCTTAAGTATGGTGCGACAACGGTTGGGAGGGGACAGTTCGTCTGTCCCTTCTCGCTTTATGTCAATGGAAGAAGGGATGGATTTTATTTTATTGTGGGCTTCCCCTGAGCTAGCGGAAAGGTCAACTATTTTATCAAACAATAAGAAATGGAACGATGTATATTCTGTATTGAGTTTGAAAGTGATGCATCTAGCGAAGGATGTATTCTTGCAAAGATATCGTCATTCTGCTTGGCTAATGGATTCGACAAATATCTGCTTTGAACCGGCCTTCCGTATGTGATAGACAAAGTAAAACTGTAAAATTTAAAAAATAATAAAAAAATAGTTGCAATTCAAATTGTAATCGATTACAATGATTTCAGGACAAACTAAGGAATGGAGATATAGATAAATATGGTAAGGATCAGCGATGTAGCAAAATTAGCCAACGTTTCTACCGCCACTGTTTCCAGAGTTTTAAGCAATTCTGGAAACGTGAAAAAAGAAACAACAGAAAAAGTACTGGAAGCAATACGAAAACTTAATTATCAGCCAAACATGTTGGCAAGGCAACTAAGAAAATTAGAGACAAAAACAATACTTGTTGTAGTGCCAGATATTACGAACACATTTTTCTCAAAGGTATTGAGAGGAATAGAGCATGTGGCGATTGAAAACGATTACGAAGTCCTTCTTGGCGATACTGGCAATAATATCGAGCGAGAAAGTGGGTATTTAAATATATTGCGCCAGAGGAAAGCAGACGGAATGATTATGTTAACGGCAAGGCTTGAAGCACGTGAATTAGAAGAAATTGCTAGTGAATTTCCTGTTGTTCTTGCGTGTGAATACTTGGAAGGATCTACAATTCCGACAGTTTCTATAGATAATATTAGCAGTGCAAGAAAAGCTACAGAATACTTAATCCATTTAGGGCATCGAAGAATTGGTTTTATATCTGGCCCTCTCAATGTTATATTGAGCCGTGACCGATTAAAGGGATTTCAGCAGGCGATGGCGCAACATGGCATTCCAATAGAATCACTTTTAGTGCAAGAGGGCGATTTTTCGTTTGAAAGCGGCTATAACATGATGATGAAATTTTTAGCGCTTGATCAGCCTCCGACGGCCGTTTTCGCTTCTAACGATGAAATGGCGATCGGGGCGATAAAAGCAATCAAATCGAGAGGGCTGCGTGTGCCTGATGATATTTCGGTTGTTGGATTCGACGATATACAATTTGCCTCCATCTACGAGCCAGCGTTAACCACCATTTCACAGCCGATGTTTGAAATAGGCAAAAAAGCGATGGAGTTACTAATAAAGCTCATTAATAAAGATAAATTAGAAAAGAGTCAATATATATTAGAAGATCAGCTCGTTATTCGTGAGACTTGTAAAAAATACATTTGAAAATTTGTAAATAATATTTTTTTTCAAAAAAATGTAATGGATTACATTTAAAGTGTTTTATAAACAAAATGTTTTATTTCAATCTTATTCATAAAAAGGTTTATTTTGGTTTTTTTTAAAAATATTAAATGTAATATATGTAATCGATTACATTGATTGGAGGTGATGATGAAATTCTGTAAATGAAAATGGCAAGTTATATTGCTAAATAAAAAAACATTGAATGGAGGGAGAAGAATGAAGTTAGGTTATCAAACGAATACTTGGGGAGGCGTAGTTGGCCATCCTGCAGGAGTTACATCTGTTAAGGATCTTTATTATCTCGCCAATGGCTCAACAGAAGAGGCATTAAAAGATATTGCTGCATCCGGGTATAAAGGGTTTGAAATTTTTGATGGAAATCTCATGCAGTATATAGACAAAAAAGAAGAATTTAAAGCATTAATGGATCAGTATTCTTTAGATTTTATAGCAGTTTATTCAGGCGGGAATTTTATTTTCCCGGATATTTTAGAAGAGGAATTATTAAAAATTGAAAAAGTAGCCGCTTTTGCTTCTGAATTAGGTGCAAAACATCTAGTGGTTGGAGGTGGGGCAGTTCGAACGAATGGCATTTTGGAAAGCGATTACATAGATTTAGGACATGCCCTTGATAAAGTTGTAGCGATTGCAGAAAAATATGGTTTAATTCCAAGCTACCATCCTCATTTAGGAACAATCGTCGAGTCACCTGAACAATTAGATAAATTAATGGAATTAACCTCCATTTATCTATGTCCTGATACTGCACATATAGAGGCGGGGGGTGGCAATCCGGTTGAAGTTATAAAAAAATACGCTTCTCGGATTCAATATATCCATTTTAAAGATTATGATAATGGAACATTTTTGCCTTTAGGAAAAGGTCATCAAGATTTTGCGGAAATGATAAAAACGTTGAAAGAATGCAATTATGACGGATGGATTACCGTTGAATTGGACAGTTATCCGGATCCGAAAAAAGGTGCGGAATTGAGCCGAGAGTTTTTAAAAGACCTAGGTTTATAAAAGAAGAAAAGGGGATGGGCTTATGAGAAAATTTTTCACGCTCTTTATAACAATCCTTTTCATTAGCAGTTTCGCACTTGTTGGTTGCGGTCAAAAAGAAAGCGCTTCAAATACTGCTAATGAGCAGTCAGGCGGGGAAAATACAGAAACTACAGATGCAGCAGAAAACAATGTTTCTGGGCCAATTACCATTAATCCGGATATCCCTGGAGATCAAGACGCTTTGATCGCCAGTAAAGGCCCACATGGAGAAACAGCTGTTTCTGCCAAAACATTGAAACTAACTGAAGAAGAAGTGAACAAAATTAAACAAGGAAATTATAAAGCAGCAATTGTTATGCACTATGCAGGCAATGATTGGTCAACAGCCCAAATCGCTGGCTTAAAAGAAACATTTAAAAGAATGGGGATTAAAGTAGTTGCAGTAACAGACGCTAATTTTAAAGCAGAAAAGCAAGTTTCTGATATTGAAACAGTGTTAGCGAAAGATCCTGATATTATAGTAAGCATTCCGGTAGATCCGGTTTCTACTGCCGAAGCATACAAAAAAGCTGCAGATGCAGGGGTTAAGTTAGTATTTATGGATAACGTCCCAGAAGGGTTAAAAGCAGGTCAAGATTATGTAAGCGTTGTTTCAGCGGACAACTACGGAAATGGTGTGGCTGCTGCAGAAATCATGGCGAAAGAGCTCAACAATAAAGGAAAAATAGGGGTTATTTTCCATGATGCAGATTTCTTTGTGACAAAACAGCGGACAGAAGCGTTTGAAAAGACGATAAAAGAAAAGTACCCAGATATTAAAATTGTAGCGCGAGGCGGTATTACATCTCCTAGCGATGGTGAAAAAGTAGCTTCTGGTATGTTAACGAAACATCGAGATTTAGACGGGATTTTTGTAGTTTGGGATGTACCTGCCGAAGGTGCGCTGGCAGCAGCACGCACAGCCGGACGTGATGATTTGGTGATTACAACAATTGATTTAGGGACAAATGTTGCGTTAGAAATCGCATCCGGCGGTATTGTAAAGGGACTTGGGGCACAGTTACCGTATGACCAAGGAATTGCAGAGGCGATTTTAGCTGGTTATGCTTTGCTTGGAAAAAAAGCCCCAGCTTATGTGGCAGTTCCAGCGTTAAAAGTGACAAAAGAAAATGTGTTAGATGCATGGAAACTAGTTTATCATAAAGAGGCTCCTGATTCTATTCAAAACGCTGCAAAATAACATAGTTAATTTAAATCCATGAGATAACAGGAGGTTATAAATATGAAAAAATTTAACATAGCAATGATTGGTGCCGGATTTATGGGGAAAGCGCATTCACTTTCATATGCTGCTATGCCGATGTTTTTCTGGCCTGCCCCGGGAATTCCATATCGCAAAACAATAGTTGACGTAACAGATGAATTAGCAAAAGAAGCCGCACAACGTTTCGGATATGAAAATTATGCTTCTGATTGGAGAAAAGTAATAGAAGATCCTAGCATTGATATTATTGATATCGTAACGCCAAATAATTTGCATGCAGAAATTGCTATTGCTGCTGCAAAAGCTGGAAAACATATTATTTGTGAAAAACCATTAGCAAGAAATGCCGAAGAAGCGAAAAAAATGTGGGATGCAGTGAGAGAAGCCGGAGTAAAACATATGGTTGCTTTCAACTATAGAAGAACACCAGCGGTTGCGCTTGCGAAAAAATATATTGAAGAAGGAAGAATTGGTAAAATACTTAATTTCCGTGGCACCTATTTGCAAGATTGGTCTGCAGATCCTAATTCACCATTATCGTGGCGTTTCCAGAAAAAAGTAGCTGGTTCTGGCGCATTGGGCGATATCGGAACACATGTGCTTGATTTTGCCCGCTATCTTGTAGGTGAAATTTCAGAAGTTATGGCTGTTGCAAAAACATGGATACCGGAAAGACCGATCCAGACCGGCGGTGTTGATAAGTTAGGAACAATAAAAGGTGAAGCAGATGCTCCTAAAGGGGTAGTTGATGTTGATGATGAATTTTCTACTTTATTGAAATTTGAAAACGGTGCCATCGGAAGTATCGAAGCAACTCGTAATGCTTGGGGGCGAAATAACTTCTTAACGTTTGAAATTCATGGGGAAAAAGGCTCATTATATTTTAACTATGAGCGCCGCGATGAGTTGCAAGTGTGCTTCGCTGATGATCCAAGTGACAGTAAAGGATTCCGAACAGTTTATACAGGTCCTGCACATCCATATGGTGAGGGATTGTGGCCAATTCCGGCATTAGGGATTGGATATGGAGAAACGAAAATCATTGAAATTTATGATTTCTTAAAATCAATTGTCGAAGATACGGAAGTTTCGCCAAACTTCTATGATGGTTATCGTATTGCAGTAATTTGTGATGCGATTTTAGAATCCGCTGAAAAAGGCGTTTGGGTAAAACTTCAATGATAAATATAATCATCATTTCCGGGGTTACTCTTAACAAGAGTAGCCCCTATTATCCCCTATCACAAGAAGGTGAGAATGAATGGATAAGCCTTTGTTATCTATGGAAAAAATTTCAAAATCTTTTAATGGCATTAAAGTTCTTGATTCCGTTAGCTTCTCGTTGAGAAAAGGAGAAGTTCACGCCCTTATGGGGGGAAACGGTGCTGGAAAGTCTACATTGATGAAAATATTGACAGGGGTTTATCAGGCTGATGAAGGCGAAATTTTTATTGAAGGACAAAAAGTGTCCATTAACGATACAGAAGATGCTAAAAGAAATCACATAGCGATGATTTTCCAAGAGTTCAGCTTAATTCCGACGTTAACTGTTGCGCAAAATATATTTTTAACACGGGAACCAAAAAATGCGGCAGGAATTCTTAATGATAAAGAATGTATTGCAAAAACAAGAGAAATATTAGAGGAATTAGAAGTTGACATCAAGCCAACAGACGTTGTCGGAAATCTTGGTGTTGGCTATTGGCAAATGACAGAAATTGCGAAGGCATTATCGCAGGATGCAAAAATTTTAATCATGGATGAACCGACCTCATCGTTAACTAAGAAAGAAACGGAAATTCTTTTTAATATTATCGATAAGTTAAAACAGAAAGGCATTTCTATTATCTATATATCGCATCGTATGGATGAAATCTTTCAAATTTGTGATCGGATTACGATTTTACGCGACGGGAAAAGAATTGCTACTGAAAATTGTAACCAGATTAATATGGAAACAGTGATTCGACATATTGTAGGTGATGATTTAGATAAAGCGTTTGAATGGAAAGAGAGATTTTATTCGACAGAAGGCACTCCTGTTCTAGAAGTAAAAAATCTCTCGTCTGGAACAAAAGTAAAAGATATTAGTTTTCGCTTATATCCTGGCGAGATTCTTGGCGTTGCTGGGTTAATGGGAAGCGGAAGATCTGAGATGGTCCGCGCCATTTTTGGAATTGATCCAATAGATAGCGGCGAAATTTTCGTAAAAGGAAAAAAGCAGACGATAAAAAGCCCTGCTGATGCAATTGCTGCAGGTCTCGCCCTTATCCCGGAAGATCGAAGAATGCAAGGCCTCATCCTTCAACATAGCGTTAAAGAAAATATTATTTTACCTATTCTTTCCAAGATAAAAAAAGGGATTTTCTTAGATGATCGAAAGGCAAATAAAGTGGCGGAAAAGTTTGTGGAAAGGTTAAACATAAAAACAGACGATGTTTTTAAAACAGCTGGATTGTTATCTGGCGGGAACCAACAAAAAATTGTTTTGGCAAAGTGGTTAGCGAATGACCCTGATATCTTGATTTTGGATGAACCGACTATTGGAGTGGACATTGGTGCAAAAACGGAGATTATTGATATTATTCGTGAGTTAGCAGATAGTGGAAAATCAATCTTAGTCATTTCTTCAGAGATTCCTGAACTTCTCGCAGTAAGCGATCGAATCATCGTAGTTCATGAAGGCAAAATTGTGAAAGAATTGAAAAGAAAAGAGATTCATTCAGAGGAGGTACTCCAGCATGCCATCCAAGGATATTAAGATGAATGATTCATTAAATTTACAGAATAATTTAAGTCTTTCTAATCGGTCAAAAGCATTTGATTGGCGCAATTACATCGTATATATCGCTTTCCTTGGTGTGATCATCTATTTTTCGATCACTTTGCATGATGACGGATTTTTAACAACGTCAAATTTATTAAATATTGCACGGCAAACTGCGATGATCTCAATTATGGGAGTAGCTATGACGTTTGTTATCAGTACTGGCGAAATTGACCTCTCTGTTGGTTCGATTACGGCGTTAGCTTCGTTAACAGCTGCATTGGCACTTCAAGCCGGCCTTGGTTTATTTGGGGGGATAGCTGCTGGATTAGGAACGGGGCTGGTAATTGGAATAATCAATGGCCTCCTTATCACGAAAGTCGCGATCCCTTCCTTTCTCGTAACATTAGGGATGATGGGGATTGTAAAGGGGTTAGCGATGTGGATTACCGATACGGCACCAGTTCCAATCGTTCATTCCACGTTTAATTTCTTATTTGGTTCGGGTGATATTGGCTCAATTCCTATGTTGTTAATTTGGACGCTAATTATTACGGTTATTGGGCATATTGTTTTAAAGAAAACCGCTTTTGGCAGACAGACATTAGCAACTGGCGGAAATGAGATGGCTGCCAAATTTACAGGTGTTAAAACTGCAAAAATTAAATTTTTAGTCTTTGCCGGATCAGGTTTAATGGCTGGATTTGCCGGAATGTTATACGCAGGGCGGATGCATGCAGGGAGATACACGTTTGGAGAAGGTGACGAACTGTCTGTGATTGCCGCTGTTATTCTTGGCGGAACAAGTTTATTTGGCGGGGTTGGTACCGTTATTGGCACGGTTATTGGTTCTTTAATGATTGGCACTATTAATAACGGCTTGATCATAATGGGGCTTGATGTTAGCCAACAAATGATTGTTAAGGGACTGATCATTATTTTAGCTGTAGCATTTGGAAGAAAGACATTAAAAAAATAATCATTCAATGGGAAAAGGAGGATCTGTATGCCAACTATCAAAGTAGGGATTATTGGCACGGGGTTTTCAGCGAAATCGCATATAGAAGCATTAAGGCGCTTAGATGGTGTTGAAGTAGTGGCAATTTGCGCCAGCACGTTAGAGAAGGCGAAAAAGACAGCCGAGCAATTTGCCATCCCGAAATTTTATGGAAATGTAGATGACTTCATTCATGATCAGGAAATAGATGTGATTCATAACTGCACGCCGAACTATTTACACTATCATATCAATAAAAAAGTGTTAGAGTCTGGCAAACATTTGTTATCGGAAAAACCGTTAGCGATGACGAGTGAAGAATCACGCGAATTAGTAGAATTGGCTAAATCGAAAAACGTAGTCGCCGGGGTATGTTTTAACTATCGGCATTATCCGCTGGTCGTTCAAGCAAAGGAACTAATAAAAAACGGAGAATACGGGCCTGTTCATTTTGTTCATGGCACTTACCTTCAAGATTGGCTTCTGTATGATACAGATTATAACTGGCGCCTAGATACGAAAAAAAATGGGAGATCCCGTGCCATTGCTGATATTGGGTCCCATTGGTGTGATACCGTCCAGTATATTCTTGGCAAGAAAATTGTAGAAGTGTTCGCAGATTTAAAGACGGTGCACCCGGTACGGAAAAGACCGGTTGGCGAGGTCGAAACGTTTCAAAGCAAAGGCCGGGAAGCTTTCGAAGAAATACAGGTGGATAGTGAAGATTGCGGAAGCGTGATGGTTCATTTTGAAGATGGTACTCATGGCGTATTTATCGTGTCACAAGTAAACGCAGGCAGAAAAAATTGTCTGACATTTGAAATTGCTGCAAAATCAGGAACTCTTTATTGGAATCAAGAGGAACCAAATAAATTGTGGATTGGCAGACGTGATGAGGCGAATATCGAACTTGTCCGCGATCCTTCTTTATTATCGCCATTCCCAGCTTCACTTGCGCACTATCCCGGCGGACATCAAGAAGGCTGGCCGGACGGTTTAAAAAATCTATTTATCGATTTTTATAAAGCAGTAAACATGTACCCAAACCCGTCCGCAACATCTTTTGCCACGATAGAGGATGGGCACTATATTATGCAGCTGATTGAAGCGATTTTACAAAGCAATGAGGAAAAAAGATGGGTGACAGTACAAAAAGAGTAGGAGGTATCTCAATGAAGTTAGGCGTTTTTACAGTACTTTATCAAAATCTGCCGTTTGAGGAAATGCTTGATAAGATAGGGGAAATGGGGATAGAAGCAATCGAATTGGGCACTGGCAATTACCCTGGGAACAGCCATTGCAATCCGGACGAGCTGCTGGAAAATCCAGAAAAATTAAGAGATTTCCGGCGCGCCATTGAAAGCAGGGGATTAACAATTAGTGCCTTGAGCTGCCATGGGAATCCGCTTCATCCGAATAAAAAGTTTGCCGCTCAATCCCATGAAGTATGGAGAAAAACAGTGCTGTTGGCTGAACGTTTGGAAGTGCCTGTTGTTAACGGTTTTTCCGGATGCCCCGGAGATCATCCGAATGCCAAATACCCTAATTGGGTGACATGTTCTTGGCCGCCAGAATATTTAGAGCTATTGGATTGGCAATGGAATGAAGTAGTGATTCCTTATTGGAAAGAAGAGGCAAAATTTGCAGAATTACATGGAGTAAAACAAATCGCATTTGAAATGCATCCTGGCTTTGTTGTTTATAATCCGGAGACGTTATTAAAATTAAGAGAGCATGTCGGACCTAGCATTGGTGCTAACTTCGATCCGAGTCATTTAGTATGGCAGGGCATTGATCCGGTGGAAGCGATTAAAAAGCTTGGACGCGAAAATGCTATCTTCCATTTTCATGCAAAAGATACATATTTGGATAAAGCGAATATTCGGGTGAATGGCGTATTGGATACAAAACATTACAGCAACGTTTTAGATCGTGCATGGACATTTAGATCCGTAGGCTATGGCCATGATGAAAAAATGTGGAAGGATATTGTTAGCGCCTTGCGGGCGGTGGGGTATGATTATGTTCTTTCCATCGAGCACGAAGACATGCTTGCGTCCATTGATGAAGGGTTAAGCAAAGCAGTAAACTTATTAAAAGCAATTCTTTTCAAAGAAACATTGACGGAAATGTGGTGGGCTTAAGCATCGTCTGGTTGGCAATAAACGCTGCTTTTTGCCGTAAAAAACGGTTTTGCGAGAATGCTATGCTGGCAGCTTATGATGACAGCGATGCGGAAGTGTTCGCTCCAAAATGTGACGAGCAGTTGCATAGTAAGAAAGAATCTGCGCCAAGTTGGCAAGCCATTAACGCCCTTAGCTTGACGAAAAAGCTAAGGGCGCTTGGCATAAAAGGGTTAGCTAATAATAAATTCAAAGCTCCCAAATATTTTTACTTCTTTTCCAACAAGGAATCCGCCTGTTTCAAGGGTCGCATTCCATGTCAAGCCATAATCTTCGCGGTTAATTTTTCCTTCGACATCAAAGCCGGCGATGATGTTTCCAGTCATCGGATTTTTCGACTGTCCGTTAAATTCGACTTTGAATGTTTCTGTTTTGGTCACATCTTTGATCGTTAACCGGCCTGTTACTTCATACTCATGATCGGAAACTTTTTTAACAGCATCGCTGATAAACGTAATCGTCGGATAATTTTCCACATCGAAAAAGTCCGCTGAACGAAGGTGATTGTCTCTGTCTTCATTTTTTGTATCAACCGAAGCTGCTTGAATCGTTGCCGTTACTTTTGCGGATTCGAGCTGGTGGATGTCCCCTTCCACTTTAATGTCAAATTCGCTGAACTCTCCTCTTGCTTTAGCAACCATCATATGCTTTACCTGAAAAGTTATGGAACTATGAACTTTATCTAATTGAAAATTTGCCATTATTTCTTCTCCTTTCCTTATTGTTTTGATATCATCATAACCGAAAATTATCTCGAATTCAAATATTTTTTATTTAAAATAAAAAGTTTTTTAGTTAGTTTCGAAAAGAATCATGGCACAGTATTGTGGCCCTTCTCCATTTTTATTTTGGCGGTGCTGCTAATATGTATCGCTTTTTTTGGTAGCGGATGCATGGTAACATTAAATTAAGCGTGATGCCGGATAATAGAGAGGAAGAATAATCATGATGAAGCAGTTGAGCATTTTAGCAAAAATTGAAAATCAAATGGAACGATTTTCACGGGCGGAAAAAAAGATTGCAACATATATTATGGAACATGCGGAACTTGTGCCGAATATGACAACGAAGGAACTGTCAAGAAACGCGGGAGCCAGTGAGGCGAGTGTCGTGCGGTTTTGCAAAGCGATCGGCATTGGCAGCTTTACCGCGTTAAAACTAGCGCTTGTTCGTGAATTAACGATCGCGGATATGAACATTAACGATTTTTCGATCATCGACAAAAAAGATACTCCGTACGATTTATTCAATAAAGTGACCTATGTCAATAAAGCGGCGGTCGAAGCGACGACCACAACGATTGATAAACGTGAGTTGGAAAAAGCGGCGGAAGCAATGGTGAAGGCGAGAAAAATTTTATTTTATGGAGTCGGAGGTTCAGCTGCTTCCGCGATGGATGCGTGTTACAAATTTACGAAGCTTGGTTATGTGTCGGTGATGTCTCCCGATTTTCATACGATGCTTCCGCTTGTTGCCAATTTAGAGGAAGGGGATGTGTTTGTCGCGATTTCCACATCGGGAAGAACAAAAGATGTGCTGGAAATTGCGAGGTTTGCCAAAAAACATGCTGCCACGGTGATTGCCATTACCAAACTCGATACGTCGTCACCGTTGTATAAGGAGGCGGATATCAAGCTATGCCTTCCGGATGTCGAGCAAGACCATCGCATCGGAAGTATGGCATCACGAATGACACAATTGAATATTATTGACGCGCTTTATTTAATTACATTCCACCGAATGGGAAGCCTTGTTTTAGATAAATTTCATGAAACAAGAGAAGAAGTAGTCCGGTTGCGGAGATAAATCACGTTGATGGAAGCGGGCAGTCGATGCCCGCTTTTCTCCTTATTTTATATAAAATTTTTTTGAAAATGGAAGAATAGATTGATATTTTATTTCATAATTATATAATTAATTTAAGAAATAAAATTTCAAAAAAGATGAAGAAGGTGACAAGATTGCTAGAACGCTTAACAACCGAACAACGAAATAACAAAACGCAGAACTTAGATGAAATGACGACGAAAGAAATTTTGCAAGTGATGAACGAAGAAGATAAAACAGTGGCGATTGCCGTTTCGAAAGAATTAGCCCAAATCGAAAAACTTGTGCAAAAAGTGATTGCATCTTTCCGGCAGGGGGGCCGGCTCATTTATATGGGTGCTGGCACGAGCGGGCGCCTTGGCATTTTAGATGCGGTGGAGTGCCCGCCGACATTCGGGACGGAAAAAGAGATGGTACAAGGGTTGATCGCGGGAGGTTTGGAAGCGTTCACAAATGCAGTGGAAGGGGCGGAAGATAATGAGGAACTGGCGGTAAGAGATTTACAGTCGATCGGATTGACGGAGAAAGACATCGTTATTGGCATCGCGGCAAGCGGACGAACGCCGTATGTGATCAGCGGGCTTCGATATGCCAAACAAATCGGCGCTGCCACAGGAAGCATTGCCTGCAATAAAGGGGCGGAAATGAGCAAATATGCCGATATCAGCGTGGAAGTGGAAACAGGCCCGGAAATTTTAACAGGGTCCACCCGTCTTAAAGCAGGTACGGCACAAAAGATGGTATTAAATATGATTTCCACCGCTTCCATGATTGGAATCGGAAAAGTGTATAAAAACTTAATGATTGACGTGCAAGCGACTAATGTTAAATTAAAAGAACGAGCCAAACGAATTATTATGCAGGCTGCCGATGTGGATGCCAAAACGGCGGAGCGATATTACGAAGCGGCACGAGGACATGTGAAAACGGCGATTGTCATGATTTTATTGCAATGCAGCTATGAAGAAGCGGAAAAGCGCCTGCAAAAAGCGAATGGATTTGTCCGCCGGGCGCTTCAGTAAAAGAGGAAAGGGAGAGGTTGAAATGAAACGGGAACGGCAAATGGCTATGGAAATATTAGCACGGCTTGGAGGAAAAGAAAATATTGCGCGCATCGCTCATTGCATGACGAGAGTGAGAGTGTCGCTATATGATCATCAAAAGGCGGATATCGCAGGACTTAAAAATATTGATGGGGTGATGGGAGTCATTGAAGATGAAACGCTGCAAATCGTTGTTGGCCCTGGAGTCGTTAACAAAGTAGCGGCCGCGCTTTGCGAATTGACGGGGTTGGAACTTGGGGAAGTGAGCAAAGAAGATATTGCAGCCCAGACAAAAGCCGAGATACAAAAGCGCAACCAAACGCCGTTTAAACGGTTGTTGCGCAAAATCGGCAGCATTTTTATCCCGCTTATACCTGGACTTGTTGCATCGGGAATCATAAACGGAATCGCTAATTTTGCCAAAAACGCTGGTGCTGATCCAACGGAAACATGGCTGCAGCTGTTATTGATTATTGGCGGCGGCATTTTCGCTTCGCTTGGCATTTTAGTCGGATATAATACGGCCAAAGAGTTTGGCGGCACCCCTGTATTAGGAGCGATTGCCGGAATTTTAGTGTTTAACCCGGCGCTTGCCGATGTGAAACTATTTGGGGAAGCGCTTACGCCGGGACGGGGTGGATTGTTTGCGGTGATGTTGGCGGCGTGGCTGATGGCGGTCATTGAAAAGCGCGTCCGCAAATTTGTTCCAAATGCGGTCGATATTATTGTAACGCCGCTTGTCACCGTATTAGTCGTATGTTTGTTTACGCTCGTTGCCGTTCAGCCATTTGCCGGATGGCTGTCTTTAGGGATTACGAGCGGAATCAAAGCGGTGTTGGATATTGGCGGTGCGGTTGCCGGCGCTGTATTGGCGGGAACGTTTTTGCCGCTCGTGATGGTTGGGTTGCATCACGGTTTGACGCCAATTCATATGGAATTTATTAATAAAATCGGTTCTACACCTATTCTTCCGATTTTGGCGATGGCAGGGGCAGGCCAGGTAGGCGCAGCGATCGCGATTTTCGTCAAAACGAAAAACAAGCGGCTTCGCAATATTATAAAAGGGGCGCTGCCAGTTGGATTTTTAGGAATTGGTGAGCCGTTGTTGTACGGAGTCACACTGCCATTGGGAAGACCATTTTTAACCGCGTGCCTCGGCGCAGCGGTCGGCGGCGCGTTTCAGGCGGTAATGAAAACGGCCGCGCTTGGAATAGGTGTATCAGGGTTATCGCTTATTCCGTTAATTGCGGATAATAAATATATGCTGTATTTCGCAGGGTTGTTTATTTCGTATGTGTTTGGCTTCATTTTTACGTATTTCTTTGGCTTTAAAGAAGAAATGGCGGAAAACATTTAGTGTAGGAGGCGTTTATGTTTTATCTGTCTTTTTACTTCACGGAACCGATGGAGCAAATTGAAAAACGGTTTCAACAGGCAAATTACTTCGGATGCAGGGAGATGTTTACATCGCTTCACATTCCTGAAGATGACCTTGCCATTTATCGCAAGCGGTTGCAAGAAATCGGACAGTTAGCGAAACAGTATGAAGTCGGGATCGTCGCTGATGTTACTCCGGCTTCTTTGGCCAAAATCGGGAAAGATGGCGGCCATCTTGATGGGCTTGTCAGTTCAGGAATCAGCGGACTCCGATTGGATGACGGGTTTTCCGTTGAAGAGGCAGCGCAGCTTTCCCATCAAATCAAAGTTGTTTTTAATGCAAGCACAATGACGGAGGAAGAATGTGACAAGCTTATTGCTTGTAATGCCAATTGGAATCATCTTGAAGCGTGGCATAATTTTTATCCGCGTCCGGAAACGGGGCTGGCGAAAGAAACGGTGATTCGCAAAAACAAGATGCTGCGCCGGAAAGGAATACGAACGATCGCCGCATTTATTCCGGGAAATAAAGAAAAACGGGGGCCGCTTTATCAAGGTCTCCCGACGCTGGAAGCGCACCGGAACATCGAACCGCTTTGTGCGTACGCGGAATTAGTGCGGGATTGCGGCGTAAATAAAGTATTTGTCGGTGATGGTTCGATGACAGAGGAGACGCTGGCGCGAATGAAGGAGTTTTGTGATGGCGTCATTCCGCTTCGTTATCGGCCGCTCATCCGACAACATGAGCTGCTTTCCATGATCGAAACGGTTCATACGAACCGGCGCGATGCGGCAAGGGATGTCATCCGCTCGCGCGAATCCCGTTTATCTTTCTTGTGGCCAAAGCATTTGATGGAGCCAGCATGTACGATCGAAAGACAAAAAGGCAGTGTTACAATGGATAATATTCGATATGGAAGATATGCTGGCGAACTGCAAATCACATTAACGGATCTTCCGGCAGATGATAAAGTCAATGTGATTGGACGAATTATCGAAGAAGACCTTCCTCTCCTTGCGTACGTCGGAGGAGGGCAACGGTTTCGCCTTGTACAAGTCATATAAAGCGCATGACCACCGATATCGGTGGTTTTTCACTTTTTTTTTCATAGAAGTCGAAGTCTCTCTTCCCTCTAAACGGAGGAATTCATAAAACAAACGTAAAAAAATAGCTGATAGAAGAAAGAGAATCTCTACCGTATTGGCAAATCTTAATGAAGAATAATGAAAATGAACGATGCTATAATGAAAATAGGAGATATCAAGAAAATGGCGGTGATAAATATGTTATCACAACAAGAAATACTTGATGAATTGTCCAAAAACTTAGGAGTATGGAAAGAAAAATACGGTGTAAAGCGTATTGGTTTGTTCGGCTCGTATAGCCGGGGGGAACAAAAGGATTTTAGTGACATTGATGTGTTAGTGGAATTTGTGGATAATGCTATGACATTCGACAACTATATGGATTTAAAATTTCATCTCGAAGATCGTTTTCAAAAGCCGGTGGATTTAGTCATTTTAGATGACATTAAACCAGCATTAAAATCGAGTATTTTAAGGAGTGCTAAGTATGCAGAGGAATCCTAAAGTCTTTTTAGAGGATATTCTTTCAGCAGCCAATAAAATACAGAAATATACGAAAAACATGGACTATGAAGCATTTCTAGATAATGAACTTGTGTGTGATGCAGTTATTAAGAATATATTGGTGATTGGTGAAGCGACAAAAAACATTCCAGAACAAATCAGACAGGCAAATCCGCATATCGAATGGAGAAAAATGTCTGGAATGCGCGATATGATGATTCATGGTTATTTTTCTATTAATTATCGCATTGTATGGGATGTGGTAATCAATAAAATCCCAACACTAAAACAGGAAATCGAAAAATTGTTAAAAGAAATGAATGATTAAAACTATTATTAGAAAAAGGATTTTTTTGGGAATATAACAAATAGAATATCAACTAGCTTGTCGATCAAGTTCTGATTATCCTCTTTTTTATTAGAAAAAAAGGATGGGGATGGAAGGAAACAAGATGAGAGGGGAGACTGTCTACCGCAGAATTATTGCTGGAGTGCCTCTAACAGGGGGGATAATGGTCCCTCCAAAACTTGCCTTCAAAGGCCCAGCTATTTTTTGATTTCCATATAAAAAGCAGTTAAAAATTTCCGCACGTTAATTCGGCACTTCGTTGTTTTTTCTCCCGCTTCAAGTTCCTTCATACGCCTACGGATCTCTGCAAAATCAAAAAGCCGGGGAGCGAAATGCTCAAAAGTAGGATTCGTATAATCCGTGAGCCCGAGGGAAGATAAATGGGTAAAAGCTTGCAGCACAATGCGGCGAATGCGTTGTTCCATAGCGCGAACTTCTTTTTGTATTGCTGATTCATCATCATAAGGGGCGTGCGTTTGCCGCACAAGTTCTGTATATAATTCTTTTAAAGGCGGAAGTTCGTGAATCGTCTGCCCTTGTTTTTCTTTTTCCGCCAGCCAGCGCATGATAAGCAATAAATCTGACGCTCCCGCTTCCCCGGCAATGCCCAACAGAAGAAGGAGATGCTGCGCTTGTTGTTCCAATTGTGTTTGTTTGTTTTGCTGCAAAGGGGAAGGAGGGGTATTCGCTTGATCTAACGTCTGCAACAGCTGCCGAATCGAATGAAGAGAGTGAGAGATGGAGATATGTTCCGCTACCCGCTTCAATACCGCCACCACTTCGTGGCGGTTAATCGGCTTTTGAATGTACGTATCGACGCCGTGAAGATATGCTTGTCCAACCATTTCCTTATTTTCTACTTGAGAAATCATGACAAACTGTCCAGTAAACCCTTCTTCTTTTAATTTTTTCATCGTTTGAATGCCATCGCGTCCCGGCATTAGCAAATCAATAAGCACTACGTCGACGGAATACAATTGGTCTGCTGATACGTCCAAGCCGTCTTCCGCTTGGCCAACAACTTCCCCGAGCTGGTTTTCCGTAATAATTTTTTCAAGCATTTTGCGCACGGCGGCGTCGTCCTCAATCAGAAAAAAACGAAGAGGCATTACTTGCATTCCTCCTTTCGCAGCAGCTGACCGGTAGGAATGGCCAGACGAAATATGGTTTGTCCGGGTTTGCTGCTGACAAGCTGTATATGTCCATGAAGGCTTTGCACAATGTCCCGCGCATGGGTGAGGCCGATGCCCGTTGACGGGTTTCCATGTGGATCGTATTTTGTCGTAAAGCCAGGATGAAAAATCCAGTCAGCATCTTCCTTTGTAATGCCTATTCCAGAGTCCGTCACCTCAAAAACGAGGTCGCTTTGCTCCAGTTTTGCCTGCAGATGAATCGATCCGGACGACGGAATGGCTTCCACGGCGTTAGCAACTAAGTTGTTTAATACAGAGAGCAAGGCGTAAACGTGGTCGGTCGATAAATCCACTTGGCACTCCTGAGTGAACTGAATGTTTTTTCCTAATAGCTCAGCATATTTTTGGTTAGCGCGCATGACCATTCCGCAAAGTTCGCTGATTGGAAGGCGGCGCCGCAACGGTTCTTGTCCAATTAATTTCGATAAACCTGAAAAAATGCGCTGTACATCCTTTTTTACTTCATGAATATGCTCGGCGATATAGAGCGCGGAATGTGGCTCGACTTTTTTTCCTTCCACGAGAAGCGAGTACAGATCATAACTTTTCCGGGTAATTTCTTCGATGTATGCAATTGATTTTTGCAAGTAGAATGTTTCCTCATATAGTCCCGTATTAATCATCATAAGGCGTTCCAGTTCCTGCTGCCGCGCTTCTCCTATGGCGTGAAGATGCCTTATCATTAAAATGTTGTATAGGCCGATGACGCAGAAGCTCCGCAAAATGCCAAACAACAACATCATCGCAATGGTTTGGTATGTCAATGTGAACGGCTCGCCAAAGAAATCGCGAAAGAAAAGTTCGACGGCATTGGAAGTAAAATCAAGAACGGCGCCAAGCAATCCGGCGCGAATCGGAAACTCCATAAAACGGCGGAAGTTAATGATTCTGGCCATCAACGCGAAACTAATGTAATAAAACGCAGCCGGTATATGGACGAGAAGGCTATCAGACAATGTCGCTTGCCCTGTCAGCATGTCAAGAGCGACGCGAAATCCGGCTACGAACAATCCTGCACAAATACCGATGAAGATCGGCGAAACCGTTGCAAATGAAATAAGGCCGAAAAAAAATACGGCGCTGCCTAATGAAAAGCGGAACGAACTATCAAACGGCTTAACTTTCATTTCTCCCAAGAAAGCGGTAGCCAAGATAAGAAACGCTACGATCAAAAGCTGTTCACGCATGGTTTTCCCATTTTTCACACATTTCTCACCATCCCCTTTTTTCTATTATACAACAGATTGGGATGGAATTTTATTTGTCGTTTATTTTTCCATGAACATATGAATCCGTTTAACGCTGTTTATATTCGAGCCTTCTGGAAACAAGGGATAATGAATAATTGACGACAAAATACATGAGCGCGACGAGAATAAAAATCGGTATCACATAATTGACATTTCTTCCATTAATGATTTGCGCATGGTTCATCAATTCTGGAAGAGCGATCACGATTGCTAACGACGTGTCTTTCAGCAGCGAAATAAATTGGCTGACAATCGGCGGCACCATGCGGCGCAATGCTTGCGGCAAGATGATATACCATAACGTTTGGATATAAGTGAGCCCTGATGAGCGCGCCGCTTCGATTTGCCCTTTGTCAATCGAATTTAAGCCGCCGCGGACGATTTCCGACAGCATCGCTGATTCAAAAACAACGAGGGCGACAATGGCCGCGTAAAATTTATCCAGCTTTAATCCTACTTCTGGCAGCGCGAAATATGTAAAGAAAATAATTAAGAGAAGCGGAAGATTGCGAATTGTTTCAACGATGACAGCGAATATTTGCGAAATGCCAGGGATTTTTGTATAGCGTATAACACCGATGATAATCCCGAAAATAAAGCTAAAAATAATGGAGATAAACGCAACTTCCAATGTCACTAAAAATCCTTGCAGCAAAAAGGTGAGATGCGCTGGGGAGTATGCGCCGACAAAGTCCATCTGTCCTTACCTCCTTGAATTATCGGCTTTTTGCCAAGCGGCGTTCCAAATATCCAACGCCAAGGCTTAGCGGTATTGTCAGTACAAGGTAAAACAATGCGACGAAAATGTAAACATCAAATGTCACAAATGTTTCCGATGAGATTAAGTCACCAAAATACATGAGGTCAAGTCCGGCGATGACACCCAAAACGGACGAGTTTTTCACAAGATTAATAAATTGGTTGCCAAGCGGCGGAATGACTATTTTGATCGCCTGCGGCAAGATGATATAGCGCATCGTCTGCAAATAAGTCAATCCGGATGAGCGCGCTGCCTCCGTTTGCCCTTTTGGAACAGCGAGGATTCCTGAACGGATGACTTCGGCGATAAATGCGGCGGTGTACACCGTCAAGCCTAACGTGCCCGCAGTAAATGGATCAAAGCGGATACCGATGGCGGGCAGACCGACAAAAAAAACAAAGACAATTAAAACAAGCGGAATGTTGCGGATAAATTCGACATAGGCCGCTCCAAGCCAATTTAGCGGGCGGATCGGCGCAATCCGGAAAATCGCGATAATGATGCCAATAATTAAGCTTCCGATAAGAGCGAGGACGCTTGCTTTTAACGTATTGGCAAACCCTTGCATATACATATCCCAATGCTCGAACAAAATCGAATATCTTAACATGATGTTTCCACCTCTTTCCTGTCTGAAGATGAAACAGATGAGCGAAACAGGAAACGCTCATCTGTTCGTTCATGATTATTGTTGCGGTTTTTTTCCAATCCATTTTTCGTAAATTTTGTCGTACTCGCCGTTTTCTTTAATTTCCTTTAAGTACTCGTTAATGACTTGCAAAAATTCTGTGTCCCCTTTGCGGACGGCGATGCCATACGGTTCTTCGGTAAACGTTTCGTCAAGAACGCGGTAGTTTGGATCTTGTTTTGCCATCCCTAAAAGCAAAGCGTTATCTGTCGTGAGGGCGTCGCCTTGCCCTGCTTTTAGCGCCGTGAACGCTTCGGCGTAGTTTTCAAATTCTAATACATTTACTTGCGGCGCTGCTTTGCGGATGTTTTGCGCGGAAGTAGAGCCTTTTGCCGTCAGCACGGTCATTCCTTTTTTCAAATCTTTCACGCTGTTGATCTTGCTGTCTTTTTTGACAAGCAACGATTGGCCGGCCATGAAATACACATCGGAGAAATCGACTTCTTTTTTCCGTTCTTCGGTGATGGTCATCGTCGCAATAATCGCGTCAATTTCGCCATTATTCAGCATTGGAATCCGCGTTTTGGATGTTACTTCTTTAAGTTCAATTTTATTTTCGTCACCGAGAATTTTTTTCGCCAATCCTTTGGCGATATCGATATCAAACCCTTCTACTTCTCCAGTTTCCGGATTTTTCAAACCGAACAAGTTCAAGTCATATTTGACGCCGACAACCAGTTTGCCGCGTTTTTTGATTTTCTCTAACGTGTTTGTTTCAGATGATGTTTTCGTCGAGCCATCCCCTTTGTCAGTCGTTGATGATTCGCTGCCACATCCGGCTAATACAGTAATACTTAACAGAGCGGTAAGCGCCAATGCCATCCACATTTTCCAGATCGTTTTTCTTTTCATTAAAAAACCCCCTTTGTTTGATTCCAACGTTTTTATTAATGGTTAAGAATGCGGCGCAAAAATACTTTGGCACGCTCTTCTTTCGGATTAGAGAAAAATTCTTCCGGCGGAGCTTCTTCCAAAATGCGCCCTTGATCCATAAAGACGATGCGGTCCGCGACTTCACGGGCAAATCCCATTTCGTGCGTGACGACGACCATCGTCATGCCCTCTTTTGCCAATTGTTTCATGACGTCAAGCACTTCGCCGATCGTTTCCGGGTCAAGCGCGGATGTCGGCTCGTCAAATAACATAATTTTCGGCTTCATCGCCAATCCTCTGGCGATCGCGACGCGCTGCTGCTGGCCGCCTGACAATTCGGACGGATAGGCGTTGGCTTTGTCCGGGATTCCGACTTTTTCTAAGTAGTACATTGCAGTTTCTTTCGCTTCTTTCTCTGGGATGCGGAGCACCTTCATCGGCGCTAGCGTAATGTTTTGCAATACGGTCATATGAGGGTATAAATTGAAATGTTGAAACACCATGCCGATATTGCGCCGCAGCTGGTTAATGTCAATGTTTTTGTCATTGACTTTGACGTTATCGACGATTAATTCCCCGCTTGTAATCGTTTCCAAACGGTTGATGCAACGGACTAATGTGCTTTTTCCGGAACCGGACGGGCCGATAATTACGACGACTTCCCCTTGGTGAATGGTTAAGTTAATATCTTTCAGCACGTGAAAATCGCCGTAATATTTGTTCACTTGATGAAAATAAATCAATAAACCCCCCTCCTTTTTTGTGAATAAATAGTTTATTTTTTCTTAATTTATTGTAAATGCCGCCTACTGAAATCTACTAAAATCGACGAAAATCTTCTACATATCCATATGAAGCAGCAGGATATTTACAAAATTTCCTTTTATTATAAATAGAAAAAGTATTATAATGATTGTGTATGTTATTGATTGTCAACTCTTTTTGAAAGGGGAGCGAAAAAGATGAAATACCGGAAGCTTGGAAGAACGGGGTTAAAAGTAAGTGAAATTAGTTTAGGCAGCTGGCTTACATACGGCAATTCGGTCGAAAAAGAAACGGCGATCCGCGTCATTGATAAAGCGTATGAGTTGGGAATCAACTCGTTTGACACGGCAAATGTGTACGCGAAAGGGGAAGCGGAAAAAATCGTCGGCGAAGCGTTGCGCAAGTATCCGCGCGAATCATACGTATTGGCGACGAAAGTATATTGGCCGATGGGGGACGGCCCAAACGACCGCGGCTTGTCGCGGAAACATGTGTTTGAGCAGCTTCACGCCAGCTTGAAGCGCCTGCAGTTAGATTACGTTGATATTTATTATTGTCATCGCTATGATAGTGAAACACCGATCGATGAAACATTGCGCACGATTGATGACCTTGTCCGTCAAGGAAAAGTATTGTATGTCGGTGTCAGTGAATGGACGGCCCAGCAAATTCAAGAAGCGCTTGGCACGGCCGATAAATATTTATTGGACCGCATCGTCGTCAACCAGCCGCAATACAACATGTTCCACCGTTACATTGAAAAAGAAATTATTCCTGTCTGCGAACAAAACGGCATTAGCCAAATCGTTTTCTCGCCGCTGGCGCAAGGGGTGCTGACCGGAAAATATAAACGCGGGCAAAAAGCGCCGGAAGGAAGCCGGGCGAGCGATCCGAAGTCAAATCAGTTTATAAACGACTTACTAAAAGAAGAAATTCTTGCTAAAGTAGAACAACTGGAAAAAGTGGCCGCCGAGCTCGGCATCACCCTGTCCCAGCTGGCGCTTGCATGGGTATTGCGCCAGCCGAACGTCGCAAGCGCGTTAATTGGCGCAAGCCGGCCGGAACAAGTGGAAGAAAACGTCAAAGCCGTAGATGTCCAATTAACAGAAGATGTGCTTGCGCAAATTGAACAAATTCTTGCATAGGCTAAAAAAGAGGCAAGCGGGAGGCTTGCTTCTTTTTTTTGTGGCCGGCAGGTTGCTAGAAAAGATTTCTTTTGCAGCAAAAAACATGAAATCAGAAAGAGGAAGGAGGGAATTTAGCATGGGCGGCAGCGTGTATGGCAGTGAAGAAATGAACCGGATAATAGCATCATTGCAGAAATAAAAACTGAATATTCAAACTTATCAAAAAATGAGTTCGGTCCGGCGTGGTTTTTGCATAATTATCATATTGAAAACGTTATCAAAGGAGGAAAAACAATGTCACAAGTGTATCAACTTCTCATGCCGAACCGGATTTTATATGGACGCGGCGCTTTTAACGAAATCGGGAATCAGGCGCGTCTGCTCGGGAACAAAGTGCTGATTATCAGCGATCCAGTCATGGAGAAGCTCGGCAATGTCGCATGTTGTGAAGATCATTTACGAAAAAAAGCGCTTCCATTTGCCAAGTATACAGGGGTAGATACGGAGCCGACCGATATTCATGTTAAGGAAGCGCTCGAAGTTTGCCGCCAAGAGCAGTGTGATGTCATCATTGCCATTGGCGGAGGAAGCAGTATTGATACGGCAAAAGCGGTAGCAGTCATGATGGTGAATGAAGGAACGATTAGCGACTATGTGGGCAACGCCAAGCCGTTTGCGAACAAACCGCTTCCGCTCATCGCCGTTCCGACGACTGCAGGCACCGGTTCCGAGGTCACGAAAGTTACAGTTATTATTGACACGAAAACGGACGTCAAAATGATGATTTCCCAGCCGGAATTATTGCCGGCTGTGGCGATTGTCGATCCGCTGTTAACCGTCTCATGCCCGCCGCCGGTTACCGCAGCAACAGGGATAGATGCGTTATGCCATGCGATCGAAGCCTATATTTCGCGGCGCGCCCATCCAGTGACCGACGTGTTGGCGCTATCGGCGATCGAAGCGATCATGGGAAATTTGCGCCAAGCGTATGAAAACGGCAACGATATTGCTGCACGTGAGAAGATGGCAATCGGCGCGATGGTGGCAGGTGCTGCATTTTCCAATGCCTCAGTGACGCTTGTCCACGGGATGTCACGGCCGATCGGTGCACTCTTTCATGTTCCGCACGGCGTGTCGAACGCGATGCTGCTGCCGGGAGTGCTGGAATTTACAAAAGAGAGCGCGAAAGAAAGACTGGCGGCGATCGCCCGTCTGATCAAGCCGGAAGCAAAGAACGCCTCCGATGAAGAAGCGGCTGATGCGCTTATTTTGGAAGTGAAGCAGCTCTGCCGGGATCTCCATATTCCAAATATGAAAACATGGGGAATTGAAAAAGAACAATTTGACAAGGCTGTTGATAAAATGGCAGCTGATGCGCTAGCGAGCGGCAGCCCGGAAAATAACCCAAGAGTTCCAACCCATGAAGAAATTGTGCAACTCTATCATGTTTGCTATGATTATGATTTTCGTTCCACGCATTCAATATCGATCTAGTCAAAGAAAGGGGTTAATAGGGGAAGGGGAGAAAAGGTGATGGATCTTCTTGTTATCATTCTTGCTTTAGCATTGTTAATGTTAATTGCTTACAGGGGATTTTCTGTTATTCTTTTTGCACCACTGTGTGCATTGCTGGCGGTCATTCTTACGGAGCCCGGCTACGCGCTGCCGTTTTTCTCGAATATTTTTATGGAAAAAATGGTTGGTTTTATCAAACTTTATTTTCCTGTTTTCTTATTAGGGGCTATTTTTGGAAAATTGGTCGAAATGTCAGGGATAGCATCATCGATTGCTAAAATCATTATGCAATTAGTTGGAGCCAAACGCGCTATTTTAGCTATTGTTTTAATGTGCGCCATCTTAATTTACAGCGGGGTCAGCCTGTTTGTTGTCGCATTTGCTGTTTATCCTTTTGCTGCCAACCTCTTTCGTGAAGCAAATATTCCTAAGCGGTTAATTCCCGGAACCATTGCTTTAGGATCTTTTACGTTCGCGATGGATTCCCTGCCGGGGTCACCGCAGATTCAAAACGTGATTCCTACATCTTTTTTTAAAACAGATATTTATGCTGCGCCAACATTAGGGATGATCGGCTCCATTTTCATTTTCGTTTTTGGAATGTTGTATTTGGAATCTCGCCGCAAAAAAGCGGAAGCAGCTGGCGAAGGGTATTACGGGTTTGGCGATCCCCAAGCAGAAATGGCTACTGCAGCAGAAGCAGAGGCGCTTCCCGACCATTTATCAGAAGGGACAACAAGCAAAGCGCGTCAATGGTTAGCCTTTTTGCCTCTTATTTTAGTAGGTGTGATGAATAAGTTCTTTACAGCAAATATTCCAAAGTGGTATCCTGACGGTTTTGATTTTGCCAAGATCGGCTTAAAAGAATTTGGAACGGTGGAACTTCCTAAAGTGGTTGGAATCTGGTCTGTCGAACTGGCGCTGGTGATCGGCATTATCGCTGCGATTGCTTACAACTGGAAAGGCATAGCACAAGGGTTTAAAAGCGGCGTAAATGCCAGCATTGGCGGCGCTTTATTGGCTGCCATGAATACAGGTTCAGAGTATGGATTTGGCGGTGTCATTGCAGCGTTGCCAGGATTTAGTATAGTTCGTGAAGGGATTTCTCATACTTTTACAAACCCGTTGGTAAACGTGGCGGTAACGACGAACGTTTTAGCGGGGATTACCGGTTCTGCTTCCGGTGGAATGGGAATTGCTCTTAGTGCCATGGGGGAGAAGTATGTGGAAATGGCAACCAATTATGATATTCCGCTAGAAGTGATGCATCGCATTGTGGCGATGGCTTCCGGAGGCATGGATACCCTTCCGCATAATGGAGCAGTGATTACGCTTCTTGCTGTCACAGGATTGACTCACCGGCAGTCTTATCGGGATATTTTTGCGATCACAATCATTAAGACTATTGCTTGTTTCTTTGTGATTGCTGTATACAGTTTAACCGGACTTGTTTAAAAACTCTTTCTTGGAGACCTTCATGCAAATGGCCGTGACGGCGTTGAATTTTACACGCGCAAAAAAATGGTGACAGCAAGATACTAAAGCCGTAATGATAATAGTTAAGCAGAAAGGGCTGAATCAACAGACTCAGTCCTTTTTTGTTGCACAATGTAAGCGGGGGCATGTTGCAAATCTATGTCAAATTGCTTGAATACTCTTGACGCTTCTTGAGATGATTTCGCAAATTCCGGCGGTGCATATACATTGTCTTTTCGGCGAAAATGAATGGAATTAATTGTTTAAAAATGCCGGATCAAGGCGACGATTATTAAAAAATGACAATAATATCACGGACAAAATGATATTTACTTTTCATTGAATGCATGATGTAAGCGTTTTAATATAAAGGTGAATCTTAAGAAAAGGAGGAAGTGCAATATGACTTCTACAGCAGAAAATCAGTCTGGCTTTCGCGTGAAGATTCAGCGTTTTGGTGGCTATTTAAGCGGAATGATTATGCCGAATATAGGGGCATTTATTGCTTGGGGAATTATTACGGCACTATTTATCCCGAAAGGCTGGCTGCCAAATGAAGCGTTTGCGAAACTTGTCAGTCCGATGATTACGTATTTATTGCCACTGTTAATTGGTTATACGGGCGGCAAAATGGTTTACGATGTTCGCGGCGGCGTTGTCGGTGCCACAGCGACAATGGGGGTTATTGTCGGTTCGGATATTCCGATGTTTCTTGGAGCAATGATTGTAGGACCACTCGGTGGTTACCTCATCAAGAAGTTTGACAAGCTGATGGAAGGGAAAGTAAAACAAGGCTTTGAAATGCTGGTCAATAACTTTTCCGCTGGGATCATCGGCGGACTGTTGACATTAGTTGCCTTCAAAGGAATTGGACCAGTTGTTTCGGCAATTAGCAAAACGTTAGCAGCAGGTGTTGGAAAAATTATTGATTGGCACTTATTGCCATTGGCAAATATTTTTATTGAGCCGGCAAAAGTGTTATTCCTCAATAACGCAATTAACCATGGAATTTTAAGCCCGCTTGGCATTGAACAAGCGGCGAAAACAGGAAAATCGATTTTATTCCTGCTTGAAACAAATCCTGGTCCGGGCCTTGGCATCTTGTTAGCATATTGGCTGTTTGGCAAAGGAACGGCAAAACAATCCGCACCGGGAGCGGCAATCATTCATTTTTTAGGCGGGATTCACGAAATTTACTTCCCATATATTTTAATGAAACCGATTTTAATTTTAGCTGCAATGGCTGGCGGAGTGAGTGGTGTACTCACATTTACCATTTTCCATGCCGGGCTTGTCGCGGTTCCTTCCCCGGGAAGTATTTTTGCCTTATTGGCAATGACGCCAAAAGGAAACTATCTTGGAGTATTGTCAGGGGTATTTGTCGCTACAGCAGTGTCATTCTTTGTTGCATCGATTTTCTTAAAGTCGGCGAAGAATAATGAAGAAGAAGATATAACAAAAGCAGCTGAAAAGATGCAACAATTAAAAGGCAAAAAGAGCGATGTTGTTACTGTGTTGAAAAAAGAAGAAGAAGCAATCCCAGCGAAGGTCAAAAAGATTGTATTTGCTTGTGATGCAGGAATGGGTTCGAGTGCGATGGGAGCATCTATTTTGCGGAATAAAGTGCAAAAGGCTGGATTAGACATTGAAGTAACAAATACAGCAATTAACCAGCTTCCGCCAGATGCAGATATCGTCGTCACCCATCAAAATTTAACGGATCGCGCCAAAGAAAAGTTGCCAAATGCTTTCCATATATCAGTGGAAAATTTCTTGAACAGCCCGAAATATGACGAGCTCATTGAAATGTTAAAGAATAAAGGGTAAGCGTTTGCTTACCTTTTTTAACATGTATTTTTATTAAAAGATGGCAACAATAAAGGTGACGAAAAAGCAATATCTATTTGTTGTAACAAAAAGGATAAGGGCCTAAAATGTTTATTGAACAAGCTATTTATTATTTAAATCATGTCACCAATGGTTGCGCAAGACGGGGGAGTGAAGGGGCGATGTATATATCCGCGCGAGAGCGAAAAATACTAGATATTCTGTTGTCTAATGATGAAGGAACGACGGTGGGAGAACTTGCCCAGCAACTTGACGTCAGCAATCGTACCATTCACCGGGATTTGAAAGGGCTTGAGCAGATTTTAAATGATTATCATCTGCGGCTTGTCAAAAAGGCGGGGGTCGGCATTCGCGTTATTGGGGAAGCAGAAAAGAAAAAAGAGCTGGCGCTCCATCTATTTCATTTATCTCATAAGGAATATACACCAGAGGAACGCCAAGTGATCATTCTCATTGCTTTGCTGGAAGCAACGGAACCCGTCAAGCTTTTATCACTGGCAAACGACCTCAATGTTACTGTCGCAACCATTAGTCATGATTTAGATAAAATCGATCAAATGATCGAAAAATATGAACTTTCCTTAATTCGAAGAAGAGGATATGGGGTAGAAATTACCGGCTCTGAATCTGCAAAGCGGAGAATGATGAGTGAACTATTATTTCGTCATGTGGATGAGCATGAGTTTCTTTCGTTAATGAAAGAATCCATCCAGAAAAAATCGAGCGATACATTGAATACGGTTACAGAAAAACTTCTCGGGCTAGTTGATAAGAAAAAATTAGCCATCATTGAACAACAAATTGAACAGATCAAGATCAAGGAAGAACTTCCTTTTACGTTTGCCGACAGTTCGTATATTGCGCTGGTGGTCCACCTTGCTTTAGCAATAGAGCGGATTAGCCAAGGGGAATCGATTAATTTTGAACAGCGGTATTTAGAAACCATTCAGCCAACAAAAGAGTACAAAACCGCAGAAAAAATTGCGCGGTCGTTAGAACGGGCTTTCCGCATCACGATTCCAAAAGAAGAAATCGGTTATATTACGATGCATTTAATGGGTGCGAAACTTCGCGACCGCCAAGGTTATATGCTGGAGGAAGCAAGTTTTGAAATAGGTATTAAAGCGCAAGAGCTAATTCGGTTTGTCAGCGCTGAACTGCATGTAGATATCACAAACGATTATACGTTATATGAAGATTTAGTTATTCATTTAAAACCAGCGCTTTATCGCATCCAGCATAACATGGGGATCGCCAATCCGCTTTTAGGAAAAATTATGCAAGATTATCCGGAGCTTTTTGCGGTATTAGAAAAAGGTGCGAAACGAGTTTTTCCGGATGTAAGCGTTCCAAAGGAAGAAATTGGTTATTTAGTTCTCCATTTTGCGGCGGCGCTGTTAAGGAAAAAGAAAGGATTGCGTGCATTAGTGATCTGCTCAAGCGGGATCGGGACGGCAAAAATATTGGCCACAAGATTAAAAAAAGAAATTCCGGATATTGCACACATGGAACAGATTTCTGTTTTTGAATTGAGAAACAAGGATGCAACGCGATACGATTTGATTGTTTCGACCGTCCCAATCGATGGCTTGGCACAACCATATTTTGTTGTCAGCCCGATGTTGCAGGAAGAAGAGGTAATGTCGATTAAACAGTTTTTAAAAAACAGAAACGTGGTTTCCAGCAAGGAGGACGTAGATGGCACATCCGAAAAATCTTATGATGTGATCAAGAAAATGGCTTCTATCCAAAAAGCGAGCGAAACGATTTTCCGGATTTTAGATGGGTTTATGTTACAACAAGTAAATAGCCGTTCCATGAAAGAAGTTTTAGCGGAAGCGTGCCATCAGCTATGGCAAAAAGGAGTCATTTGCGATTCTGAGAAAGTGCTTGCAGAATTATTGCGGAGAGAAAAATTAGGAGGATTGGGAATACCGGAAACGCCGTTTGTTTTGTATCATACGCGAAGCCCTGCGGTGTTTTTTCCATCTTTCACCATTTATAGGTTAGCGGAATGCCAAACGGTCAAAGGAATGCACGATCAGCCGGTGGAGGTGAATACTGTTTTGCTGCTGCTGGCGCCTGATTCCGCTAGTCAAGAAATGCTTTCTGTATTAAGCCATATCAGCTCGTTGGTCATTAAGGATGAAGATAGTGTAGCATTGTTCTCCAAAGGGGATCGCGAACAGGTGCATTCGTTTTTAAGCCATCATTTAGAGAAATTTTTTATGACTATCTTTAATAACAACGTAAGGAGTGAATGACATTGTCAATGCCAATTTTACAGAAAGAAAATATTGCATTGCGCGCACAAGTGGAAAATAAAACGGAAGCTATTCGTTTAGCGGGACAAATTTTGGTCGATCATGGTTATGTGGAAGATGCTTATATTGACAAAATGTTTGAACGGGAAGCGTTAACATCCACATATATGGGGAATTTTGTCGCTATTCCGCACGGCACTGAGGATGCGAAACAATTTGTTAAACATTCTGGTATTTCAATTGTCCAAATTCCTGATGGGGTGGATTTCGGGGATGGCAATATCGCAAAACTATTGATTGGAATCGCAGGAAAAAATAATGAGCATTTGGAGATTCTTTCGAAAATCGCCATTGTTTGTTCGGAAGAGGAACATGTAGAGACAATGATTAAAGCGGCGACAGAAGAAGAAATTCTGCGCCTTCTCAGCGAGGTGAATTAATGATGTTAGCGGTTCATTTCGGAGCAGGGAATATTGGAAGAGGATTTATCGGAAGTTTGCTTTCTCAGTCGGGCTATGAAGTGGTGTTTGTAGATATTAACGATGAAGTAGTCCGGTTATTAAAAGAAAAACAAGCATATCGTGTGATCGTTGCCGATGAAACTGAACAAGAACAGCCGATCCGCAACGTTTCCGCTCTCAATAGCCAAACGGAACGCGAAAAAGTCATCGATTATATCACAAAAGCTCATCTTGTGACAACGGCGGTTGGACCGCATGTTTTGCCGTCAATTGCCGCAATTCTTGCTGAGGGGTTGCAAAAAAGGTTGACGGTAAATCAAGCACCGCTTCATATTATTGCTTGTGAAAATATGATTGGTGGAAGTGATGTGTTAAAGAGCCATGTCTTTGCCATGATTTCTGAAGCAGATAAACCGTTGTTTGAAAAGTACTACGGTTTTTTGAATTGTGCGGTAGACCGTATCGTTCCGAATCAAAAACACGCCGATCCTCTCACTGTGGTAGTTGAGCCGTTTTTTGAGTGGGTGATCGAGAAACGGAATATCATCGGCGGTATTCCGTCCATTCAAGGAGCTCATTTTGTCGATGATTTACAGCCTTATATTGAGCGTAAACTTTTTACCGTAAATACAGGGCATGCAATAGCCAGTTATTTAGGATACTACAAAAAAATACAAACGATACAAGAAGCAATGAAGAATGAAGAGATACGCTCAGATGTGGAAAAAGCGCTTCATGAATCTGGCGCGGTGCTGGTAAAGAAATATGGATGGAATGAGAGCGAACATGAATCCTATATTCAAAAAATCATTCAACGCTTTATGAATCCTTCCATTTCCGATGAAGTAGTCCGGGTTGCCCGTTCTCCAATCCGCAAACTTGGGGCGAATGATCGCCTGATCGGACCAGCCGTGCAATATTATGATTTATTTGGACAAGTACCGCGCGGTTTGGTCAAAGGAATTGCTGCGTTATTGCTGTTTGATTATGAGAATGACAAGGAAGCCGTCGCCTTACAACAAACTATTCAAAAATCCGGGGTAGAAGAGGCGCTATTCCAATATGCACAATTAGAAAAAGAGCATCCTCTTGTAATTGCTATCAAAAATCAGTTCTCCGGATTAAGCAGGGAAAACGTTAATATGTAGCACGGCAAAACAAAACGTATTGCCAAACGCATCATGAATGCATCAATGCACATAAAAAGGTCCACCACCTTGGAAGTCCATACAGCGGCCAAAAAACTTCCAAGGGGTGGACACGATCATGATTTCCGATGGAGCAGCGGATGCTCCAATCATGCTGATCGGCAGCACGGCACTTCGCAGCAGTCTTGGCGATTCGCAAGCAAAGCGGGGAATGTCCACCCGATACCGTTTATTAGAGGCGGAAGCCATCGAAAAATAGGAACGATTAATCCAAACGCTCACCAAGCTGCCGTATCGCAAGCTGATCCACTGTCTTCGGTGGATGAGCGGCGGATTTCGGGAGCAGCTTTTATTGCTCGAAAGGAAAATATGCTTTTTCTCACACTTGGATTTTTCTGCGTCTTTCACCATTTGTAATACCCGTTTCTCGGCATACTTGCCACTCCGCTGAGAAGAGCGGCTCTTGAATCCATTGATATTCTTTCTTTTTCCCGTGTAAAAAATCCCCTCTATAGTAAACAGTATCAGCTTTTGCTTTTTTCTGTCTACTATAAGGGGATAATACCAGTTTGAGACAGCCTTTTTTTTTAAAACTGGTAAAATTCAAAAGGCTTTTTTGCCTAGCCGAATCATCCTTTTGCAGTTCCGCAAACAGGGCAATTTTGAAGGGAAAGAGGTAATTCCAAACCACAGCTATTCAACAATTCTGCATTCGATAAAATTTCCTCTGTACTTCCATCTACAGCTATTTCCCCTTTTTTTATCACAATAATCCTTTCACAGGTTTCAAATACCATGTCCAAATCGTGGCTGGTAATTATCTTTGTATGTTCAAAACTTTTTAACAACTCAATTACTCTCCGTCTTGATTTTGGGTCCAGGCCTGAAGTCGGCTCATCCATTATCAATACATCAGGCTGCATTGACAAAACGGAGGCAATTGCGGCAGACCGCTTTTCTCCGCCTGATAGTTTATAAGGAGCCCGGTCTTTCAAATGAGGTATTCCAACCATCTCCAATGCCTGCATCACCCGTCTCTCCACGTCTTCCTCTTCCAGCTTGTAATTCCGTGGTCCAAAGGCAACGTCATCATAAACAGTAGTCATGAACAATTGATCGTCAGGGTCTTGAAAAACCATTCCCAATCTTTGGCGTATCAACGGTAATGTCTTTTTGGTTACACGAACATCTCCTACCAGCACTTCTCCGCTATCCGGAAAAAGAACTCCCATCAACAGCATCAGCAGCGTAGACTTCCCAGCACCATTTGCTCCAATGATTCCTACAGATTCACCATGATAAATGGAAAAAGACATATTTTTAATTGCTTCATGTCCATCCGGATACGAAAAATGCAGGTTTCTCACTTCAATTTTATGATGGCTCATCTATCGCATCACTCCTGTAAACAATGATCCTAGCAATACAGGTATGTCGTAAATTCTTGCAATCACAAAAAACAGGATCCATGCGGCAAAATAGGCAAGATCTTTAAAACTTAGTTTTGCAATCTCCCCAGTATGATACTCTCCTGTAAAGCCTCTTAAGCTCATTGCTTGATATACCCGTTCTGCTCTTTCAAAAGTCCTGAGCAATAATTGTCCGGCAAAAGAACCCCAGACGCTCCATTTTATTCCCTTTTGTCCTGGCGCCCTCAGGGAATACGCCCTCATCATCCTGGAAACCTCTTCGATCAGCACCGATATATATCGGTATGTTAAAAGAAGCTGTAGGACAAAAATTTTAGGGATTTTGAGCATCCGCAAAGCTGCGGCCAACCGGTCCATACCTGTGGTTGCAATGAGTAGAATGCTGGCTGTCACTGTTAAACTGCATTTTATAAAAATGGATAAAAAAGTGAACCACCCTTTTGAAATGGCAATTCCACCAAGCAATATTTTAGAATGATCAAACAATGGATTTAATATTCCAATTCCGATAATTAAGGGTTCAATAAACAATATCATTTTTAGAATTGGCGCAACTGGTATCTCTGCCAAAGCAAAAATCAGTATGGGATAAAAAATAAAAGGCAAAAGGCCGCTTATCTCATGTCTTTCAAATGATACAACCACAGTCAAATAAGCGACTGTGGTTAACAGCTTTATTAGCGGATGGATTCTGTGTATAAAAGTCTTTTTTCGCGCCAGGTCATCCAGAAGCCTCATATTGGACAATGAATTTATCATGTTCGACATTTAAATCCATTCCTATTTATATATTTTAATAATTAATAAGGACCCCACCATAAAAATAATCAAGCGGTAGTTTTTATTTTTTTCCGTTTAATCAACATGATGATCCACCCTGTAAATACGGCCAATGCAAGAGTCAATGCTCCGCCTACTATACCCGAAACGCTTGTCCCGGCACTGACAGCAGGCCATGCATTTTCAGCTTGTGCAGCTGTTTTTTCTTTATTTTCATGTCCGCTTGTTTTAAAATCATAATCAGGTAATAATGCTGTTTTGCTTTGAATTTCAGAGAGTGTTTTATGAATACCGTCAGGAGCTTTCAATTCTGCCGAACCTGTTGTTTTTTCAATAGACCATTCCAGTCCGTCAGGATTGGCGGATGCAAACCAAGAAAATAGACCGCCAACCACAACTACGGCGATGGAAAGGCTTGTCAATACTTTCTTCATAGATATATTGCCAAGGGCTTCTCCGTTCGCTGCTTTTTTCAAAATTTCAGGTCTTGTTCTCCATACGAAAGTAATGATTGCTGCGGTTACCAGCCCTTCCACTATCCCGATCGCAAGATGTATCGGTTGCATCAACAATACGAATTTTCCAAAAGGCAATCCGGTTTTTCCTGATAAAAGCGTTTCAAGGACAACGCTAAAAGCACCCAGTTGGAGAGCAACAAGCGCTGAAACCATTGAACCGGCAAAAATCCTTTTGGAAGTAACCCCTTTACGTGTAAACCACTTATATATGAAAGGATATGCTATAAAACACGTATAAAAACCAAGATTAAATACGTTGCAACCGTAAGCAAGCAATCCGCCGTCACCAAAGAACAATGCCTGTATCAACAAAATCGAAGCCATCGTTAAAAATCCCGCATAAGGGCCCAATAATATTGCAAGCAGCATTCCGCCTCCGAGGTGCCCGCTTGAACCAGTGCCTGGTATTGAAAAATTAATCATCTGTGCCGCAAAAACAAACGCTCCCATCACTCCCATTAAAGGAATTTTCTTTTCATCCATCTCATTCTGGAGTTTTTTGATGGAATAAGCCGCGACTCCAGCAGTGGTTGCCAGCATGGTTCCGCCAACAGCTGGTGAAATCAGGGCATCAGCCATGTGCATCATGTTTCACCCCTTGTAATAGTATTTAGAATCCGCTTTCAAAATAAAAAATAAATTCTTAAATCGAGCGTATCACGGCTTAGCAAAAACGGTCAAGTGAATATTATGTTACTATGTTACAGGACTTTCACTGAGCAGCAACATCCAGCTTTGCTGGACGCGATTTGTCTTTGTTCGGCAATAATAATCGTTTGCCATCCAATCTTTTCTCACTCTGCATTGATTGAGGAAAAGTGCTGGCAGCAGTGATGAAGCAATATCGAGATGGCATTACCGCGGAAGAAGTAGGAAAACCCATTGTCGCGAGCCGGACGACATCAAGGAGATATTTAGAGTATCTCGTTTCCATTTCTCAAGCGACGCGGACATTTTGTACGGCTCTGTTGGAAGGCCGGAGAGAATGTACAAGCTAAAACGATAAGGAGGAAGACAGCTTGGATGTTTTTATCCTCATTCTGCTTCATGTCATGTTGCCGGTATTTTTGCTTGTTGGTCTTGGCGCGCTGTTGCATCGCATTTTTCGTTTCGATATGAACACATTATCCAAATTAAACGTATATGCGCTATTGCCTGCCGTTGGATTTGTCAATATTTACGAAAGTAACATTGATGCGAATGTATTGGTGAAAGTGCTGGGGTTTTTGCTGGCGCAAAATGGGACGTTAATCGTCATCAGTGCGGTGATGGCAAAACTGCTAAAGCTTGATAGAAGCCTATCTGCTACGTTTCAAAATACGATTGTTCTCAACAATTCCGGTAATTTTGGCATTCCGGTAAGCCAGCTTGTATTTCATCAACAGCCGCTTGGGTTGTCGATTCAAATCATCGTAACGATTTTCCAAAATTTCCTTACTAATACATATGGTCTGTGGAATTTTTTATCTGCGGGTGGAAAGAAAGGGGAAGTGACGGCGGAATTTTGGAAAAACCCAATTATTTATGCGCTTTTGTTTGGATTGCTTTTTCGGGCGCTGCACATTCCGATTCCGCCGTTTATTTGGAATCCTGTGCAAAATGTCGCCAATGCGTTTTTGGCAGTTGCCTTGCTGACGCTGGGAGCGCAAGTGGCCTATATCGATTTCAAGCGGTTCCCGCCGCTATTGTTTCTTAGTGTTTTCGGGCGCCTTCTTCTTGCGCCGGCAGTTGCTGCGATAATTATTTTTGGATTGCATCTTGATGGGGTGATCGCGCAAGCGCTGTTCATCGCAAGCTCGTATCCTTGCTCGAGAAACACGGCGCTTTACGCATGGGAGTATGGCCACCATCCGGATTATGCCGCTCAAGCGGTATTGATGTCGACGCTGTTTAGCTCAGTGACCGTGACGATGATTGTCTATCTCTCGAAAATTTTATTCTAACCATTTTTGTGAATGCAACAAACGGCGCGAACTCTCTAGTTCGCGCCGTTTGTTCTATTGAATTTGTTTAAAAAGTTTAACCGCTTGTTTTGGAACCCAAAATTGTTCTGCGCTGTTAACAACAAGCCCTTCTAATTCATACGTTTTGTTTCCGGCGATCATAATGTTTTTGTTCGCAGGGAACTCAGCCACCGTCTTTCCTTTTTTCACGATCAACTTAGGATTTTGTGCATCTGTGTCATCGATCGTTACGGTCGCTCCTATCGCCGCAAAGTTTTCTTTCGCGTTGACAAATAACCGTTTATTTAAATCGCTTAATTGAAAACCCATCGCTTTTGCCATGATGTGGGCTAAATCCGTATTTTCAAATGTGCCGATTGGCCGGTTCGGGCCATAAGTGTAGAGAAAGACATCTTCCCCCGTATGCCCGCCGGTGGTAAACCCAAGATTCGCGCGCGCGGCCAGCAATTCTGTCAATGTTTTGCGGAGATTATTGGATTCGTTTAATTTTTTCTTCTCATCGGCGGTTAATGAGTCTAATCCGTATAAACGGGCCACTTCTTCTAAATTGGATTTATCCGCTTTTAATTGGCTCATAGCCCCTTCTAGCGTCATTCTTGCTTTTTTCAGCGGATCAACATATGCGGAAACAGGGGTTTCAGGGTACGACTGATCGGTGTTGCGGTTGCCGATCGTAATGCCGCTGTTGCCATGGTCGGATACGGCAATGACGAGCGTGTCGTTGCGTTTTTTCGCAAAGGAAAGCGCTTCTGCAACTGCTTTGTCAAAGGCCAGCACTTCACTGATAATCCCGACAGGATCATTGGCATGGGCTGCCCAATCCGGCTGGCTGCCTTCCACAAATAAGAAAAATCCGTCTTTATCTTTTGAAAGTGTTTCGATCGCTTTTTTTGTCATTTCCGCCAGCGTTGGTTCATTAGGTCTTGTATACGGGCGGTTCATGTCTTGGGCAAGTGCGTCATCGGCAAACACGCCCCAAATTTTATCAGATGTGGAACGAAGCAGATCGTCTCGCGTTTCCACGACATCGTATCCTTTTTTCTTAATGACTTCAAGCATATTTTCGTTATCTTTCCGGTTGTTTGTTCCGCTGCCTGGAAGTAGCGCTTCTTTTCCGCCGCCTAAGACGACTTCGATATCTTGATACACTTGTTGTTCAGCGATATCAGGAAACAAGTTGCGGTGCTTGACATGGGCGGAGAAGCCTGCCGGCGTGGCATGCTGAATAGCCGATGTTGCGATAATTCCCGTTGCTTTTCCCATCAATTCGGCGCCTTCGAGCACATTTGCGACCGGTTTCATCGCGTGTTCCTTCGAAATGGGGGATACGCCCGGAGAATTCACAACACTTGGGAGAATGCCGATATACTTGTCATTGGATTTAAATCCTGTTGCCATCGCGGTGGCAGCCGGGGCAGAGTCTGTGATTGCTGATTCGGCAGAGTACGTCCGGACAGCGCCGCTTGCCATTTCATCTAAAGCGAGCGGCGCTCCTTTATACCATCTTGCCAATGTCGTCGCTCCCGCGCTTGTTCCATCCATTACCATCATGATGACGTTTTTGATTGGTTTGGATTTTTGCTTTTCCTTTGCTTCTTCGCGTGCCGCGAAAGCAAAAGATCCAGCGGTGAGAGAGCCGATTAATGCAAAACTGATAATTTTTCGACCAATATTTTTCAATTTTGCATCCTCCTTCAACCGTTAATTAGATTTATTTATATCATGATCATAAAATCGATTTATTAACAACGTTTTGCGGCAAGATAAATATTTTGTGAAATATGTTGATTTTTTGAAAGAATGAATTTTTTAATAAAAATGATTGTTAAACGCTTTCATTTTGTTTATAATTTTACTAAACCGGTTTATGAAAACGTTTGTAATACTAAATCGATTTAGTGATGAAAGAGGGATCCCTTTGAAAAAAGTTACGATGGCTGACGTCGCGAAGTTGGCGAATGTTTCGAAAAGCACGGTGTCGCAATATTTAAATAAACGTTATGAATATATGAGCGAGGAAACGAGAAAACGAATTGCCCGGGCGATTGAAGAGTTAGGGTATCAACCGAATATTATCGCCCGCAGCTTAAAACAGAAAACAACGATGACAATCGGAGTGATTGTCTTCAACCTTTTGCACATGCTGACAACGCAAGTGTTGCATGCGATTGAGGAAGCATGCCAAGAGCGTGGTTTCCATGTCATCGTCTCTAATTCCGATGACGACCCGGAGAAAGAAAAGAAATATATTGAAATGCTGCGGGCAAAACAGGTCGATGGTTTGATTATTTTTCCAACAGGAAAAAATGCTGATGTATATCAAAAAATGACCGAAGAACGGTTTCCGCTTGTGTTCGTCGATCGGATGGTTCCGGGGGTCAAAGCGGATGCGGTTCTGCTTGATAATCAAAAGGCGGCTGCTTTGGCGGTCGAATATTTCGCTGAGCGTGGTTACGAACGCATCGGAGTTGTCGCTCCACCTCCTGTTTCCCATATCATTCCGAGGATGGAGCGTATTGAAGGATTTCGGCAAGCGTTGGCGAAAAAGGGGCTTCCAGTCGTTGACGATTATTTTATTACAACGGAGATCCCGCGTATCCAAAAAGAATTGACGAGGTTGTTTGCCTCTGGCCGCTTGCCGGAAGCGTTGTTTGCGATCAATGACTTAACATTGATGGAAGTTTTGTATTTTGTTAAAGGAAATCATATAAAAATTCCGGACGAACTGGCAATCATCAGCATTGACGATGTGCCGTTTGCCCATGTTTATACTCCGACGTTGACGACGATCGCGCAGCCGACATTTGCCATGGGAAAAAAAGCGGCAGAACGGCTGTTTCTGCAAATCGCAAAAAAAAGCGAGCATCAACCGCAAGTTTTTCGCTTTTCGCCTACGTTTATCGAACGAGGGTCGGCAAAAGAAAAAACATCATAGAAAGAGGGAGCAGACATGAAAGCAAAACAGCCAATTGTGATTGGTATCGATATCGGAACGACGAGTACAAAAGCGGTGGCGTTTGGCGAACAGGGAAAGCCGCTTGCTTCCCACGCGATTGATTATCCAATGATACAACAACATCCAGGCTGGGCGGAGCAAAATCCGGAGGAGATTTTCGCAGCTGTTGTTAAAACTGTAAACGCTGTCATCTCTAAGTTGAATATTGCTGCTAGCCAAGTGAAGGCGATCGGCTTCAGCGCGGCGATGCATTCTTTAATGGCGCTTGATGCATCAGGGCGCCCGCTAACCCGCTGCATCATTTGGGCCGATAACCGCAGCGTCGGACAAGCGGAGCGGCTGTTGGATGAATGGGATGGCATGGGCATTTACAAACGGACTGGGACCCCGATTCATCCGATGTCTCCGCTTCCGAAATTGCTTTGGCTGAAAGAGGAACAGCCTGATTTATTCCGTCAGGCGCATAAATTTGTATCGATGAAAGAATATGTGCTGCATCAATTATATGGCCAATATGTTGTCGACTATTCGATCGCTTCGGCAACGGGACTGTTTCGCTTAGATACGCTTGATTGGGACGGGGACGTTCTTGAACTTCTCGGAATAACAAGAGCGCAGCTATCGAGTTTGGTGCCAACGACGCACATATTGCGGGGGATGAAGAAAGAATGGGCGGAGCAAATGGGCTTAGATCCGGACGTTCCTGTCGTGGTCGGAGCTAGTGACGGGGTGCTCGCCAATGTCGGCGTCGGGGCGGTTTTGCCTGGGGAGGCGGCGGTTACGATTGGAACAAGCGGCGCGGTGCGGACGATTTCCCCCGTACAAAAAACAGATGAAAAAGGGCGGACGTTTTGTTATGCGCTTTCGCCAAATCATTGGGTTGTTGGCGGGCCGACGAACAATGGCGGTATTTTGTTGCGGTGGCTTCGTGACGAATTTGGCAGCCAGGAGCGCGAAGTGGCGAAAAGGCTCGGCATTGATCCGTATGAGTTGCTAACAAAGTACGCTGAAAGAGTTCCGGCAGGTTCAGAAGGATTGCTGTTTCTTCCGTTTTTGTCAGGAGAGCGTGCGCCGTACTGGAACGCGAACGCAAGAGGGACATTTTTCGGCATCAGCCTCCATCATAAGCGGGAACATTTTATTCGCGCGGTGATGGAAGGGGTGTGTATGAGCGTCTTTTCCGTCGCTTTGGCGATTCGCGATGTCACGGGGCCGCTGTCGGAAATCCGCGTATCAGGCGGTTTTGCGAAATCTCCGTTTTGGCGGCAAATGCTTGCCGATATGATGGGAAAAGAGCTGTTAGTGCCGGAAACGCATGAGGCGTCGGCGCTAGGCGCTGCGGCGTTGGCATTGTATGCGCTTGGTGATATTCCATCACTTGATACGGTGAAAACGTGGATTCATATTTTATCACGCCATGTGCCAAATGAGAAAAACACGCTTATTTATTCCGAATTATTTGATATGTATACACGGTTGTATGATCGCTTAAAAGATGAATTTGACGTTATCGCTTCGTTTCAACGGAAGGATGTTCACTAAATCGGTTTAGTTACTGAAATAACAGAGGGGGCAAGGAAAATGGGGATCGCGATTGTTATTGCCGCGATTGTTGTGTTATTGCTGCTCATCACAGTGGCGAAAATGCATCCGTTTGTCGCTTTGATTTTGACATCCGTTGGCGTCGGGCTGGCAATGAGCATGCCGCTAATCGCACCATCGCCAGAAACACCGGGAATTATTGATTCGATAAAAGCAGGTCTTGGCAATACACTTGGCTTTTTGGCGATCGTCTTGGCGCTGGGAACAATGCTTGGGAAAATGATGGCAGAGTCCGGAGGCGCTGAACGCATTGCGAAAACATTGATTGACCGTTTCGGCCAAAAACGCGTCCATTGGGCGATGATGGTCGTCGCATTTTTAGTAGGAATTCCTGTATTTTTCCAAGTAGGATTCGTTCTATTAATTCCGCTTGTGTTTACGATTGCAATGGAAACGGGGATTTCGCTTGTGACGATTGGCATTCCGCTTGTTGCCGGATTGTCGGTCGTGCATGGACTTGTTCCGCCGCATCCGGCAGCGATGGCTGCCGTCGGCATTTTTAAAGCCGATGTCGGAACAACGATTCTTTATTCGCTTATTGTCGGGCTGCCGACAGCGATTATCGCCGGCCCGTTGTTTGGAAAATGGATCGGATCGCGCATGCATAAAGAAGTTCCCGGTGAAATCGCCGAGCAGCTCGTGCAACATAAAGAAAAGAAAGACCTTCCTGGCTTTGGCAACACGTTATTTACGATTTTGCTCCCGGTCATTTTAATGCTGATTGCTTCCATTGCCAATGTCGCGCTAGATCAAGCGTCGGAAGCAGCGAAGGTGTTGCGTTTTATCGGAGACCCGGTCATCGCGCTGCTGATCGCGACGATTTATTCGTTCTTCAGCCTTGGCTATGCGCGCGGATTCAATCGCGATAAAGTATTAAAATTTGCCAATGACTGCCTTGGTCCTGTCGCCAATATTTTGCTTGTCATTGGCGCCGGCGGAGCGTTCAATAAGGTGTTGCTTGATTCTGGCATTGGTGAGCAAATCGCCGACTTGGCCAAACATTCACATATGTCTCCGCTGCTGTTAGGTTGGGGAATTGCCGCACTCATTCGGATTGCGACAGGTTCTGCGACAGTATCGATGATGACGGCGGCTGGCATTGTCGCTCCAATTGCCGCCAGCATGCCTGGCACGAATGCTGAATTGCTCGTATTAGCGACAGGAGCAGGCTCACTCATTTTATCGCACGTCAACGACTCCGGCTTCTGGATGATCAAAGAATATTTCGGCATGACCGTCAAAGAGACGTTGATGACATGGACTGCAATGGAGACGATTATTTCCGTCGTCGCCTTTGCGCTGATTGCGTTGCTGGACTTAGTCGTTTAAGATATGAAAAACGTCAGGCGCTTGTTTTGACAAGTCCTGACGTTTTTTGGTGATGATGGCATCTCTGTGCGAACCGTCCATGCTGTTTATTTACCTGCGCATCACCGATACCGCGCGAATTTATAAACCAATTAAACAGATAAAGCATTGATTGCGTTCATGGTTAAACATCGCTTAAGTTATATATTCCACTTCCTAATCCTTCCGCAGTCTTTCCGCTTTTTCTATAGACGGATCTGTGCTTGCAGGCAGAATCCCCGGTGCAATCCATCATACTGGAAAAGAGTTTCTGTTTTTGTTTTATGTAAGGATTTATAACAAAATAATTCGAAATATATTATATTTTTTGATTTTTTACTTGCTTATAGAGAAGGGATATGTATAATATTTGTATATAAATATTACATATTATGTAATTTAAAATAACATAAACAGAAAGAAAGGAGGGAATCCCCTCATAATCATGGAGAATTTCGCTAAAACAGGCAGCAATGAAGTGTGCGGCAATATGTCTTTCTAATTTTTTTGTAAGGAGTGTTGACATGATGAAATTAAAATGGGTGGCATTGCTTTTATATGCGTTTGTGTTTGTGTTAAGCGGATGTGCTGCATCGTCGGCAGTCGATGAGGTGAAAGAAAAGACAAAAGAAACAAGCGCATCGGAAACAGGTGACACGGTCAAGGTAGGGATTCTTCATTCGCTGAGCGGCACGATGGCAATCAGCGAAGTATCGTTACGTGATGCGGAGCTGATGGCCATTGAAGAGATTAATAAATCCGGGGGGTTGCTGGGGAAAAAAATTGAGCCGGTGATCGAGGATGGAGCTTCAGACTGGCCGACATTTGCAGAAAAGGCGAAAAAACTGCTGCAGAAAGACAAAGTGGCGGCGATTTTTGGCGGATGGACATCGGCAAGCCGAAAAGCAATGCTTCCTGTCGTTGAGCAAAATAATGGGCTGCTTTGGTATCCTGTGCAGTACGAAGGGATGGAGTCTTCACCAAATATTTTTTATACAGGTGCGACAACCAATCAGCAAATTGTTCCGGCGGTAAGCTGGCTGCTAGAAAATAGGGGAAAGAGGTTTTTCTTGCTTGGCTCGGATTATGTGTTTCCGCGCACAGCTAACAAAATCATTAAAGCCCAATTAAAGGCGGAAGGCGGACAATTGGTCGGCGAAGAGTACACACCGCTTGGCCATACGGATTATAGCACGATTATTAACAAAATAAAAGAAGTAAAGCCGGATGTTGTCTTTAACACATTAAACGGAGACAGCAATGTCGCTTTCTTTAAGCAGTTAAAAGACGCTGGGATTACCGCAAAAGATGTAACGGTGATGTCTGTCAGCATCGCGGAAGAAGAAATCCGCGGAATTGGCGGTGATGTGCTGGCTGGCCATCTTGCCGTATGGAATTATTTCCAGTCAACGGATACGCCGGAAAATAAAGCATTTGTTGAAAAATATAAAAAGAAATATGGGAAAGAGCGAGTCACCGATGATCCGATTGAAGCAGCGTATTTCGCCGTCCATTTATGGGCGGAAGCAGTGAAAAAAGCAGGTTCTTTTGATGTCGATAAGGTGAAAAATGCGGCGGATGGCATTGAGTATAAAGCGCCTGGCGGAACGGTAAAAATCGATGGAGAAACGCAGCACACATGGAAGATTGTAAGAATAGGAGAGATCCAGGCAAATGGACAGTTTAAAGAACTATGGAGTTCCGGAAAGGCGGTCAAGCCGGATCCTTACTTAAAAAGTTATCCATGGGCGAAAAATTTAAATTAAATGAAACACAGCTGCTGTGGAAAGGAGTTTCGGCTCCTTTCCATTTCCAAGAAAGGAGGAGGCATTGTTGTCTGTCGTTATTACGCAAATTTTTAATGGTTTCAGCCTAGGTTCGATTTTGCTTTTTGTTGCTATAGGGCTGGCGGTTACCTTTGGATTAATGGGTGTCATCAACATGGCTCATGGCGAATTGATCATGGTGGGAGCGTACATGACGTATGTCGTGCAACAAATATTTTCCAAGTATGCGCCGCAAGCGCTGGAATATTACTTTTTCGCCGCTATTCCTGCTGCCTTTTTTGTTTCGGCTCTCCTTGGCTGGGGGTTAGAACAACTATTAATCCGTCATTTATATCATCGACCGTTGGATAGTTTGTTGGCGACATGGGGAGTCAGCTTGATTTTGCAGCAAATCGTACGAATCATTTTTGGCGCGCCAAATGTAGCGGTGCTTCCTCCTGGATGGCTGGATGGAGGGATCCGCGTTGCGGGAGCGGTGTTTCCGTACAAACGGCTGTTTATTTTGGCATTCGTCATTTTATCCATTTTTGCCCTTTATGTTTATTTAACGAAAACGCCAGTCGGCCGCAGAATAAGAGCCGTCACGTTAAACCGGGATATGGCTTCTTGCCTTGGTATTTCGACTCGAAAAGTCGATGCATATGCTTTTGCCATTGGTTCCGGATTTGCTGGGTTAGCAGGTTGTGCGCTGACATTGCTCGGTCCGATTGGGCCAACGATTGGAACGTATTATATTGTCGATGCGTTTATGGTTGTCATTTTGGGAGGAATAGGGAAACTGATCGGCACGGTGTTGGGAGCGTTCGGAATCGGATTGGTCAGCACGTTGATGGAGTATTCGACAAGTGCGACGATCGCCAAAGTGATAATGTTTGCGCTTATTATTGCCTTTTTACAATGGAAGCCTTCGGGGCTTGTCAGTATGAAAACAAGATCGCTCGATTAGGGGGTGTCAAAGATGATAAAAAAAGGCTGGCTTTATTGGCTGTTTTTCCTTGCTTTGTTTGCAGCACCGTTTTATTTAACGGAATTTCGTTTATCGCTGCTCGGAAAATTTCTTTGCTTTGCCATGATCGCGATAGGGCTTTCTTTGCTTTGGGGCCATACCGGGATTTTAAGTTTAGGCCATGGCGTGTACTTTGGTTTAGGCGCTTACTGTATGGCAATGTACTTAAAACTGGAGTCTGCGCCTGGACGATTGCCCGATTTTATGGAATGGAGCGGTGTTAACAAGCTCCCATGGTTTTGGAAACCGTTTGAGCATCCGCTGTTTGCCATGTCTGCCGCCATTGTCATTCCGGTACTATTAGCAGCATTTTTGAGTTATTTTACGTTTAAAAACCGGATTAAAGGCGTCTATTTTTCATTATTGTCACAAGCCGTTGTCGTTGTCTTTGTTACCTTATTTATCGGAAAGCAAGAATGGACAGGAGGGACGAATGGATTAACGAATTTTTCTACCGTTTTCGGTTTCTCGTTATCTTCTCCTCTTACCCAAATTGTTCTTTACTGGATCACCGTTTGTTTGCTTTTGCTTATTTTCCTTTTTTCCCGTTGGTTAACGGTGAGCCGTTTCGGCCGGGTGCTTGTAGCCATCCGGGATGGGGAAAACAGGGTCCGCTTTTTAGGGTTTAATCCAACAACGTACAAGGTGTTTGTCTATAGCCTTTCCGCGGCTTTTGCCGCGCTGGCAGGCGTAATGTTTGTTTTGCAAGTCGGGCTGATTTCTCCGGCGATGATGGGGATTATTCCTTCGATTGAAATGGTATTGTGGGTTGCTGTCGGGGGAAGAAGTTCATTAATTGGGGCTGTGATAGGTGCTATTGTGACGAACAGTGCGAAAAGCTTCTTTAGCGAAAATTATCCTGATATATGGCTGCTATTTTTAGGAGGATTATTTATCGGTGTGGTCATGTTTTTGCCAAACGGACTTGCCGGCATATACGAGTCTTTGAAACAAAGAAAACGGCATGGGGAGGGGAGAACACATGAAGCCGGTTCTCATGTGTCGCGAAGTGTCGGTGGATTTTGACGGATTTCACGCATTGCAAGGGGTGAATTTGGAAGTTTATCCGCACGAAGTCCGCTTTTTAATTGGGCCAAACGGAGCGGGAAAGACGACGCTTTTAGATGTAATCTGCGGCAAAACAAGAGCGTGCAGCGGGAAAGTGTTATTTTACTCACACGATATTACGAAAATGCCGGAGCATAAAATTGTCCGGCTTGGGATTGCGCGAAAGTTTCAAAGCCCATCGATTTTTCACCAGTTGACCGTATGGGAGAATATGGAGCTGGCTTTAAAACAAGACCGCGGATTGTTCGCGGTTTTGCGGGCAAAGTTATCGCAAGAAGAGCGGGATGCTATCATCACGCTGCTGCAACGCATCCAATTATTCGATTATGCTGGACAAAAGGCTGGTTCTCTTTCACACGGCCAAAAGCAGTGGCTTGAAATTGGCATGCAGCTTATCCAATTCCCTCAGCTGTTGTTGCTTGATGAACCGGTTGCCGGGATGAGCGAAACAGAGCGGGAACGGACAGGAGAGTTGATCCACGAAATCGCGCGCAACTGTGCCGTCGTCATCGTCGAGCATGATATGGATTTTGTGCGCCGTTTTTCCAAGCAAGTAACGGTCATGCATGAAGGGAAAGTGTTATGTGAGGGGACCATGGAGGACATTCAGCGAAATGAAAAAGTGATAGAAGTTTATTTAGGAAGGGAAGAGAAAGCATGTTAAGCGTGCAAAATGTTGCGGCCGGATATGAACAAAGCATGGTGTTGGAAAATGTCAACATTAACGTACAAAAAGGCGCGGTGACGGCGGTGCTTGGGCGAAATGGCGTCGGAAAAACGACACTTATCAAAAGCATTATCGGGTTAATCAAACCGATGGCTGGCAAAATTGAATGGGAGCATGAAGATATTACCTCATTGCCGCCTGAAGAGAGAGTAAGAAAGGGGATTGGCTATGTTCCACAAGGAAGAGAAATTTTTTCTTCGCTAACAGTGGAAGAAAATTTATTGCTAGGGCTGGAGGCACTTCCGAAGAAAGCCAATCCGTCACAGATTTTAGCAGAAGTTTACGAGTTATTTCCGATATTAAAAGAAATGCTGTATCGAAAAGGGGGAGATTTAAGCGGCGGGCAGCAACAACAGCTTGCCATTGCCCGGGCGCTAATGGGGCAGCCAAAGTTGCTGTTGCTTGATGAGCCGATGGAAGGAATTCAGCCATCGATCGTACAGCTTATTCGTGATGTCATTGTTAAAATGGCCAAAGAAAAAATGGTCGGGATTGTCCTTGTCGAGCATAGCTTAGATTTGGCTTTTTCATGCGCTGACTACTTTTACATTTTTGACCGCGGCACCGTTGTCGCACAGGGGCATGTCAGCGAAACGAATATGCATGACATTCAACAGTTCTTAACTGTTTAAAAATAAAAAGGAAGGAGAGAACAATGAGATTAACCGCTCGTGAACAAGAGAAATTGCTTATTGTCGTAGCAGCGGATCTTGCACGCCGCCGTAAAGAGAGGGGCTTAAAGCTTAATTATCCCGAAGCAGTCGCTTTCATTACCTATGAAATTTTAGAAGGCGCGCGCGATGGACGTACGGTGGCAGAGTTAATGCAATACGGGACAACGATTTTAACCCGTGATGATGTGATGGAAGGAGTGCCGGAAATGATCGAAGACATACAAGTGGAAGCGACATTTCCTGATGGCACAAAGCTTGTTACGGTTCATCATCCGATTCGTTAAAAAAGGGGAGGGGAATAATGATCCCAGGGGAATATTGGTTAAAACAAGAAGCAATTGTTTGCAATCAACATAAGCCGATAACAAAAATCGTTGTGAAAAACCGCGGAGACCGGCCGATTCAAGTCGGCTCACACTTTCACTTTTTTGAAGTCAACTCGTTTCTTGAATTTGACCGCCAAGCAGCATACGGGAAGCATTTAAATATTCCAGCAGGAACAGCGGTGCGCTTTGAACCAGGGGATGCTAAACAAGTGGAACTTGTTCCTTTTTCTGGGGAACGTCATGTTTACGGATTAAATAATTTTGTGAACGGCCCGCTTGACCGAGGCAAGAAAGGGGAGTAGTGAGATGAGTTTTTCCATGTCACGAAAACAATATGCGGACATGTTTGGACCGACAACAGGAGATTGTGTTCGTTTAGCGGATACCGATTTATGGATTGAGATGGAACAGGACTTTACCGTCTATGGCGATGAAGTAAAATTTGGCGGCGGAAAAGTCATTCGTGATGGAATGGGGCAACACCCGCTTGCCACGCGTGCGGAATCGGTGGATTTAGTGCTGACGAACGCGATGATTGTCGACTATACCGGAATTTATAAAGCCGATATCGGGATTAAAGACGGGAAAATTGCCGCCATTGGGAAAGCGGGCAATCCGTTGTTAATGGATGGAGTCAATATCATCATCGGAGCGGCGACAGAAGTGATTGCGGCGGAGGGGAAAATTGTTACTGCAGGAGGAATTGACGCCCATATTCACTTTATTTGTCCGCAACAAATCGAAACGGCTTTGTCATCGGGGATTACGACGATGATCGGCGGGGGAACCGGGCCGGCGACGGGAACCAATGCGACGACATGCACCCCTGGGGAATGGAACATCTATCGCATGTTGGAAGCGGCCGAAGCGTTTCCGATGAATCTTGGATTTTTAGGGAAAGGCAACGCATCGGCGAAAGAGCCGTTAGCGGAGCAAATTCGCGCAGGAGCCATTGGCTTAAAGCTTCATGAAGATTGGGGGACAACAGCGGCAGCCATTGATGCCAGTTTGCAGGTTGCGGACGAATATGATGTGCAAGTGGCGATTCATACCGATACGCTGAATGAAGGGGGATTTGTCGAAGATACATTACGGGCGATTAACGGGCGCGTCATTCACACATATCATACGGAAGGAGCGGGCGGAGGACATGCGCCAGATATTATGAAAGTAGCGAGTTTTCCAAATATATTGCCTTCTTCTACCAATCCAACGCGGCCTTATACAAAAAATACGTTAGCGGAGCATTTAGACATGTTGATGGTTTGCCATCATTTAGACCCGTCTGTTCCGGAAGATATTGCCTTTGCCGACTCGCGCATTCGCAAAGAAACGATTGCGGCGGAAGATATTCTCCATGATTTCGGTGCTTTTAGCATGATCAGTTCTGATTCGCAAGCAATGGGGCGTGTCGGGGAAGTAATTTTGCGCACATGGCAAACAGCGGATAAGATGAAAAAGCAATTTGGGAAATTGCCAGAAGACAAAGGAAGAAAGGGAGATAATTTTCGCGTAAAGCGTTATATTGCCAAATATACGATAAATCCGGCGCTTACCCACGGGATTGCGAAGCATGTCGGATCGGTTGAAGTGGGAAAATTGGCCGATTTAGTCGTTTGGCATCCTGCGTTTTTCGGCGTTAAACCAGAACTTGTGCTGAAAGGGGGAATGATTGCCTATAGCGTCATGGGAGATCCCAATGCCAGCATTCCGACTCCGCAGCCAGTCATGTATCGGCCGATGTTTGCAAGCTATGGAAAGGCTTTATATAACACTTCGATTACATTTGTATCAAAAGCAGCTTTTGAGCGCGGAATCCCGCAGAAATTGAAGTTGCAAAAAATCATTCAACCAGTAGAGCACATTCGCCGTTTGTCGAAAAAGGATATGGTATATAACAATGCAATGCCAAAGATTGATGTCGATCCGCAAACGTATGAAGTAAAAGTGGACGGAACCATTATTACGTGTGAACCAGCCGAAGTAATCCCGATGGCGCAACGATATTTTTTATTTTGAGGTGGTAAAAATGATTGTCGAAAAAATCGTCGGAAATATTAGAATGCTGGACAAATTACCGCCGCACATAGAGCGGGTGTATTTAACCAGCGATGATTTAGTCAAACGAATTCAGCGTGTTGTCACTGATCGCGGAACAGAGATAGGAATTCGTTTAAAAGAAACAAAGGAATTAACGGATGGCGATATCTTATGGATGGATGAGAAAAAGATGATGGTAGTGAGCGTCCTGCCTGATGATTTGCTTGTCATTCGGCCCACTTCCATGAAACAAATGGGAGAAATCGCCCATCAGCTTGGCAACCGTCATTTGCCTGCTCAATTTGAAGGAGAGGAAATGCTCGTGCAATATGACTATTTAGTTGAAGAGCTGCTAAAACAATTACATATCCCGTATCAGCGGGAAAAGCGGAAAGTAAAACAAGCATTTCGTTATATCGGCCACCGCCATGATGGATAAGCTGCTGCTTTTATTGCAGCTCTGTGATTCGAACTTTCCTTCCGGAGCATTTTCCCACTCCTTTGGTTTTGAAACATATATTTCCAATGAAAAAATCTATAATATGGAAACGTTTCGCGATGCGCTCACTGTTTATATTCAAACGCAACTGACGTATACCGATGGCTTGGCATGCCGGCTAGCATACGATTTTTTAGAAAAAAAATCGAAAGAGGATGTATGGCGGTTAAATGAAATGTTGGCGGCGCTTTGTCTGGCGAGAGAAACAAGAGAAGGAACGCGGATGATCGGGGAACGAATGTGGAAAGTTTGCCGCGAAATCTATCCTTTGGACATATGGAACGATGATAAAAAGAAACGCGGGTATAAGCATCCTGCTCTTGTTTTCGCCATCGTTTGCCATCATTTGCAAATTCCAAAAGAGACAACGGTGTTATCGTACTTATATACTTCTGTCCAAGCACTTGTTCAAAATGCGGTTCGCGCTATTCCACTCGGCCAGACCGATGGGCAGCGTCTGCTCGTTTCCATGCAGCCACATTTGCTTAAAGCGGTGCAGAAGATCGATACGTTAACAGAGGAAGAGTTAGGAGCGGCAGTACCGGGATTGGAAATCGCGCAAATGCAACATGAACAACTTTCCGTTCGCTTATTTATGTCTTAATTTTTCGGAAAGGAGAGGAAATGGGAGATGGAGCCAGTAAGAATCGGGATCGGCGGACCGGTTGGTGCGGGAAAGACGATGCTTGTCGAAAAACTCACTCGGACGTTGCACCGCGAATTCAGCCTAGCAGTCGTAACAAATGATATCTATACAAAAGAAGATGCGCAGTTTTTAGTGAAACATAGCGTGCTGCCGGAAGACCGGATTATTGGCGTGGAGACAGGAGGATGCCCGCATACCGCCATTCGTGAGGATGCTTCAATGAATTTTGCGGCGATTGACGAGTTAAAAGAACGCCACCCGGATGTCGAAATGATTTTTATCGAAAGCGGCGGCGACAATTTGGCCGCTACCTTCAGCCCAGAGCTTGTTGATTTCTCTATTTATGTCATTGATGTAGCGCAAGGGGAAAAAATTCCGCGCAAAGGCGGACAAGGAATGATTAAATCAGACTTGCTGGTTATCAATAAAATCGACCTCGCCCCTTATGTAGGAGCACGTTTAGAAGTGATGGAGCGCGATGCAAAAGCGGCGCGCGGAACAAAACCGGTTATTTTCACCAATTTAAAAGAAGAAATTGGATTAGCGGAAGTCGTGGAGTGGATCAAAAAACAAGTGATGCTGGCAGGGTTGGAAGAATGAGCTGGTCAGGACTGTTACGGTGTACGGCCATGGAGAAAAACGGCCGTACAGTTATTTCCGATTGCTACTATGAAGGATCGTTGAAATTGACCCGGCCGATCTACCTTCATCCTTCTCAGCCGGCGATTTACTTGATTCATGTTGGCGGGGGGTATGTGGACGGAGATCGATATAAGACGGGAATCATGCTGCAAGAAAAAGCGCAGCTGATTGCCACCACGCAATCGGCGACGAAAATATATAAAACAATAAAGATGCCGGTGCAACAATATACATCCATTTATCTAGATCATCAAAGCGTGTTTGAATTTTTTCCCGATCCAGTTATTGCTTATGAAAAAGCGCAATTTTATCAAGAAATGGTCGTTGATATGAAAGAAAGTTCTACGTTCATTTACGGAGATATTATAACGCCAGGGTGGTCAGAAAGCGGTGAATTGTTCTGTTACGATAGGATCCGCTCGAAATTAAAAATATATTATGAGGGCGATTTAATGTTATTTGATCATCTTTATTTAGAACCGAGCAAAGGGATGACGGGAATTCTCCAGATGGAAGGATATACGCATTTTGGGTCTCTTTTTGTGATTAGTCCATTTATGACCAAAAATTTTCTGCAACAATTCGAGAGGATGGCAGCGCGTTTTCCTGCTTCTGCTCATCTTGGCTGGTCTATCCCGATGATTCCGGGATTGATTGTCCGCGTTTTTGCACATGAAACATATGTGATTGAAACGGTTTTTCAAATGATTCATCAGTTTATTCGCGAGGAATGCTTTCAAGAGGGACCTATTTTTCTGCGAAAGTACTAAAAAGATAAGGAGATGGAGTGCTCGTGAGTACCGTATTGCCGATTTTGCTTTTTGGATTTGTTATAAAAAGCGAGCTGGAAAAACCCTAGCTTCAGCTATGGGGATGAGAGCAAGCGTAGGACAAGGGAGGGGGTTAACCCTCTCGCAAGTCCGACATTTTTTATCTGCTTTGTTAGATGTATTGATTGTATCTAATTTTTTGTATTAGAATTTCATTAGGTGAGAAATAGGAAAAAAGTTGAAAATAACCGAAACATTGTGTATGACTGCAAGTATCATGTCGTATTCTGTCCGAAGTATCGTAAGAAAGTACTTGTTCCTCCAGTAAGTGAACGATGAAAAGAACTGTTCCAATCAAAGGCAAAAGGACTACAAGCAGAAATTGCGGAAATGGAAATCATGCCGGATTATGTACATCTATTGATCCAATGCGATCCACAGTTTGGCATTCACAGAGTGGTTAAGCATTTAAAAGGATATACGTCCCGAATACTGCGTCAAAAGTTCCCACCTTTAAAATCACGCTTGCCATCCCTATGGACAAACTCTTACATTGCTGATGCGTCTTGGTCTGAATTTGTAATCATGTTGGAATATAAGGCGAAATGGTATGGCAGAACCATCGTAAAAGTAGGAAAACAATTTCCATCTTCACAACGTTGCTCTGATTGTGGCTATCAAAACAAAGAGGTCAAAAGCCTAAAATTGCGGGTGTGGACATGCCCGAATTGCGGAGCGCACCATGACCGGGACGTAAACGCAGCTATAAACATCTTACAAGAAGGGATAAGACTATTCACCGCTGGGCCGGCGGGTGGAGCTTGGTCCATTTCTCTTCGGTAGAAGGGATTACCCAAGAATCCCCTGCCTTTAGGCATGGGGAGTGGTCAAACTATATGTATCACATTGGTATAGAGGAAGGACTGTTATTTTAAACATATACACCATCCCCGTCTTTCAAAGAGAAGAGGGGATGGTTTTTGTTATCGTGACTAAAACACAAACATAAACGGATGTTTTTCGTAAATCACATTCGAAATGGGCTGGATTAATTTTTGTGTAGAAGACATTTAGAAACGTCGCTGCTTTCATCCGTTATCTACAGTAGTTGTTTGACAAGCAACAGCTCATCCCGGATCGGAATGCCGTCTGAACTCACAAGCGGAATACTTGGCTTTAACTGTCGTGCTTTTTCCACAGCATTAGGGAAGACTTTAACAATCTGGTAACCCCGTTTTTGATAAAAGCGCAATGCGTGCAAATTATCGTTCGTTGTGATTAAGCGGATCGTGACACATCCATGCTGCGCGGCAAATGCTTCCGCTTGTTGCAAAAGAGCGCTGCCGACTCCTTGGTTTTCGATCACGCTGTCTAGCGAAACAATTTCGCATTCCTCACCACGAATGACAAAGGTGATCAGCCCCGCTATTTCCCCATTGCCTTGGACCGCGGCAAAACTGTCCAGCTCGCTGCAATCATACAATCCCGTTGAAACGACCATTTGCGGACTTCCCCAATGGGTAATAAAAAATTGTTGCACGGTTGAGCGGTCAAGAAGATGGGTAGGGATAATGTTCATGCTCCTGACACTCCTTGTTATGATTTGTATTAATTTTATCATACAAGAAACAAGGCCTCTTTGTCTGCTTATGTCTCGGATAGGGAGGAGTGTCCTAATATGAGTTATTGCAATGCTTGAAACAAGAGCCTAGTGCGAACAAAAATATTTGCGAACGTGTTTTTTCCTATATAATTAATATAAGGGCGACGCACCATTTCACGGGAATATATGTTCTATTAGGATAATAGAAACGAAAACATGGTTTAAGACGACATGCTTTTAAGGCGACGGCAGGAGAAATCGGTGCGGGATTCTAAAGGCGAAACGCCGAATAGAGAATGTCGCGGGTTCCATTAGTATGAATCTAATTCCACTGCCACCGCTCTCACCGGTGAGCCGTCGCCTTCCGGCAAATAAAGGGGAAGCGCGATAATATACGGATTGGCAAAGTCAATTTTATCGAAGTTCGTAAAATTTTCCCCGATCACTCCATTTACAGCAGTAATCGCTTCGTGCGCAGGGAAGGAAGAGCCGTCAGGCGGATCGATGTTTAACGCATCGATGAAAAACGTGCGGATTCCTCGTTCCAACATTGCTTCGATGACGTCGATCGCAATGTACGGGTGGCGAAAATAGCGCTTCGTTCCCGCATATTGGGACCAACCAGTGTGAAATAGGACAATCATTCCCGGTTCGAGCCGCGGCAAGTAAGCATTGACATCGTCTAGTGTAACCGCTTCTCCATCGTTTTTTTTCGTCACATCGATGACAATTCCTTTGCCGAGAAAATACGTTAAAGGAACCTCATCGATTCGCAGGCCATTTTCGCGAAAATGAAAAGGGGCGTCCACGTGAGTGCCGCTATGCGAACCAAGAACAAGCCGGCTGACATGGTAGCCGTTTTGTGCGAATGTTGCCACTGATGTGATATGTGGTTTTGGATCTCCTGGATAAATCGGGGTTTGTGCAGTAATGGGCATCGATAGATCTACGATTTTTTTGATGTTCATGTCCATCCCACTCCTTGATAAACCTCTATTCGCCGCTCATTCATCATCGTGTAAAAGGTTTGCTTTAATTCCTGACGCCAGTGCTCATCTATGGTTGCTCGTATGATTTCTTCTTGATCATCCATGTTGGCGATGGCGATTTCGTTTCCATCTGGTCCATAAATAGAGGATAAACCAAAGAAATGAAAAGGGAAAGATTGGCCCACTTGATTACATGCTGCTACATAGACGGTATTATCGATTGCGCGTGCCATCGCAAATTTTTGAAAAGGCTCGTGAAACGGGGATTCCCACGCACACGGAACAAGAAGAAGCCCGGCTCCATGGACCGCCAGATACCTTGCTAGTTCTGGAAAAGCTAAGTCCCAACAAATCATTAAACCGATGCGGCCGAGCTCTGTATCTACTAGTACTGGTTTGGACCCGGGAGTAAACCACGCTTTTTCTAACGGAGTTAAATGGATTTTTCGATAATTCCCTATGCATTGTCCGCTTGGATGAATCAGTATGAGAGAGTTATAGAAATTTACCTCATCCTCTTTTTCGACGTATCCGTAAGCAATATACAATTGAAGTTTTTGCGCAAGCCGGCTCATTCGTTGAAATATTAAACCATCCCATGCTTGGGCAACGTCTTTCAGCGTTTCCGATAAAACGTAACCAGTGGTACAAAGTTCCGGGAACAAGAGAAGGCGAACATCGGGAAATTTTTGTTTGCATTCGTTTGCGATGGCTTCCATTTTTGCGAGGTTGCTAGAAATATCGCTATTTATCGGTGTCATTTGCGTCAGAGCTATTTCATACGATATTGCCATAAATTATCCCTCCAAGCTAGTCGGAGTTTGTAGTTCCACGGTATGCGCTACGCTCGATGTTTGTTTTGTGATTTTCATTAATCCCCAATAGCTTGCTCCTGACAAGAAAAATGTTAACATGGTTGAGCCGATCGCAAGCGGATGAACATACGTAAAGTAATAGGCGAAAACAGCTCCGATGATATACGCCACATATGCGACCACATTGACTCCTTTTTGATACCGATACTGACCTTTTGTATCAAAAAGAATATCTTCCGCATTATATGTTCCTCTTTTGATCAAAAAGTAATCAACGAGCACAATGGCGAATACGGGAATGAACAGTGTCGCAATGAGCATTATAAAATTAAAGAAATGGGACATGAGTGCTTCTTTTAACAAGGCACCTAGGGTACAAATGATTCCCATGATCAATGTCGGCTTCCAAAACCCCGCGCGCGGGAATACGTTCATAAAGGACATCGTCGCACTATATAATGCCATGACGTTAGTAGATAGTACAGAAAAGAAAACGACAATGGATGCGATCAATCCAAATCCGTAAGCGGCAAGGAGAATAGTAGGATCGTATGTTCGTTCCATGTTGGAAGCAATGCTAAACCCGCTGACAACCGCACCAAGCCCCATCGCCACAAGCGAAGCGACAAGATAGCCGAAATAGGTTCCCCAAAATCCGCTTTTTTCCGATTGACAGTTCCGGTTAAAATCACAAACGGTTGACATCCACGAAAACGCTGTCGCAACCACGATATCAAACGCGATGATCGTGGTGATGGATGGATGCTTGCTTAGTTTGATTTCTAATAGTGTGGAGATATGATACGTCGTAAAAATTTTATAAAAAACGAGAAAAGATAAAAGCAACATGGCGATCGATATATATTTTTCGATCCGCTCTACACCGCGGTGGCCGAAAATTGTAATGATCACGACAAGCAGTTCAGTTAAAATCACAAATAAATTAATATTGCTGTATCCTGTAGCATAATGAACCGCATAATTAAGACTAAGGCCAGCCATATACGCTTGAATCCAGCTCCAGCCAATTAAAATAATCGTATTGACAATGGCTGGAAGGATCGCTCCTTTTTGTCCGAAGGCAGCTCTAGTGATAACCATGGTCGGGAGCCCGGTCCGGATGCCGATGTTTCCGGTAAGAGCGAGCGGAATGGCGCCGATCGCAGAGCCGACAATAATCGCGAACATCGCACTAGAAAAAGAAATATCTGGAATGAACATCATACCTGTCATCACGGTAGTAATGACGACGTTCGCAGCAATCCAAAGAGTAAAGGTACTAAAAAAATTCATACTCCGTTCGTTCATCGGTGTTGGCCGAATGTCATCATGCCCAAAATGTTCTGTCCATTTCGCCATCAACAACGCCTCCTGGATTTAAAAATTTATAATATTCAGAATAATTTGTGTACAAATCAATTTCGCCGCAAGGACGAAATCGAAAAGTTATTGATACCACCCGAGTAATTTTCCATTTTGGCTTATATTCACGTGTTTCGTTTCCGTAAAAGCGGTGAATCCTTGCGGGCCAAGCTCCCGGCCGATTCCGCTCTGTTTAAAGCCGCCCCAAGGCGCATCGACATAAGGAGTGTGATAACTGTTAATCCAAATCGTTCCTGCTCTCAGCTTTCTGGCGATTTGTTCGGCCCGTTCGAGATCGCGGCTAAATATGCCAGCTGCCAGCCCATATATCGTATCATTTGCCAATTCGATCGCTTCTTTATCATTTTTGAAGCGTTGTACGGTAATAACGGGACCAAAGATTTCTTCTTGCACGATGCGCATGTCTTGGTGAACATTGACAAAAACGGCAGGAGAGAGGTAATATCCTTGTTCTTTGATGCGTTCGCCACCTCGGAGCAGGACAGCTCCTTCTTGCAATCCGAGTTGGATATACGTTTCTACTTTTTCTAAATGTGAAGAGCTTATTAATGGCCCCATCTCCGTTTTTTCGTCTAAAGGATCTCCGATGTGAAGGGAATCTAGTCTTTTTATCAGTTTATCTATAAATGAATCATAAAGATGTTCATGGACAAGAATTCGTGAAGCAGCAACACACACTTCCCCTTGATTCAAAAAAGAAGCAAACATCGCCCACTCTACTGCGTTATCCAAATCAGCATCTTCGAAAACGAGAAGCGGAGATTTTCCGCCAAGTTCTAAGGAAACCCGTTTCAAACTGCCAGCGCATTGTTCGTAAATCCATCGACCTGTTTTGGTTCCGCCGGTAAATGATATTTTTTCCACATGCGGATGTGTCACCAACGTTTCTCCAACAGGAGAACCGCCTCCAAGAACAAGATTAAACACCCCTGGTGGAAGACCGATGGAATCGATAAGTTTTGTTAGTTCTATTAAAGATAATGGAGTTAATTCGGATGGTTTAAAAACGATGGTATTTCCTGCGGCAAGCGCAGGCGCAATTTTCCATATCCCTAATAAAAGCGGGAAATTCCAAGGAACAATGAGCGCGCAAACACCGATCGGTTCTGCGATGATTTTACTTGTCGTGCCATCTGCCATTTTCTTTTCCGTCATAGTTCGCTGTTCGAGAAAGTTGGCATAATAACGAAGGCATTGTACCGAATCGCTTACATCAAGATGTGACTCGCGAATCGGCTTTCCCGTATTGATCGTCTCGATATATGCAAATTTTTCCGTGTCTTTCTCTAGCAGATCTGCTAATTGACGAAGAACGGAAATCCGATAACTTGGATCTGCCGGCCAATTTGTATATTGAAAAGCATGGCGGGCGGCTTCGATTGCTTCCCGTGTTTGTTGCAAGGATGCGTCATTTATTTCTATTATCACTTGTTCATTGGAAGGATTGATAATCGAGCGTTTTTCTTCATTCCCTTTATGCCATGTACCGTTTATGTACACATGGTGATTGGACATAAAAACTCTCCTTTTGCTGGAATGTTTTCATTGTGTTGTTGCAGATAAATTTTTTTGCAAGGCTCGTCTTCTCTTTAATGCAACCAGCGTGATCATCTCATAGATAATGGCAGATGCTAACACAGCTGTAATTTCCCCGCTGTCATAAGAAGGCAATACTTCAACGAGGTCAAATCCGACAATATTTAGCCCATCGAGTCCTCTTACATACTCTAGTGCTTCATAGCTGGTTGGCCCTCCTACTTCCGGTGTGCCGGTGCCGGGAGCAAACGCAGGATCGACAAAGTCGATATCATAGGAAACGAAAACAGGTTTATCCCCCACACGGTTGTGAATGCGTTTCATTACTTCAGAAAATCCAATTTGCCGAACTTCCTTCATGGTAATGACTTCAAAACCAAGCCGTCGCGCATCTTCTATATCATCCGCACTATAAAGCGGTCCGCGCATGCCGATTTGAATGGAATGATCCACGTCCAGCAGCCCTTCTTCGACAGCGCGGCGGAATGGCGTGCCATGCATATATTTTTCACCATAATAATGATCCCAAGTATCTCCGTGAGAGTCGAAATGAACAAGCGCCACTGGCCCAAAGCGCTCATGAAATGCCCGCAAATTTCCTAATGTAATTGAATGATCGCCGCCCATAATAATCGGGATGATATTTTTCTGCAGCACTGGCCGCAACTCTTTAACAATATGATCGTATGTTCGCAGCGCGTTTCCTGGAATGACGTCAATATCTCCATAATCTACTCCAGAACAATATTCAAAGATATTAATGTCCATATCTGGATTGTAAGGGCGAAGCAATACAGAAAAATTTCGAATGTGCTGCGGTCCATACCGTTGCCCGGTTCGGTTAGAAGCGGCAGTATCAAACGGCACACCGAGTACGACAAAATCAACATTGTCCGTTGTTTTCATATTTTCTAAGCGCATAAATGTCCGGACTCCGCAAAAGCGGGGAGATTGGGATGAATCTTTTGGTTTATACACTGAAAAAACCTCCTTTGAAAATGTTCTGCATTTTAAAAAATGCAAAAAACGTGCCAAAAAAGAATATAGAGATTTTTAACAAAAAATACGATGAATTAATGCAAAAATGAATGAAAAATAAAAAATCAATTCAAAAATGATTTTTAATCCATTTTTGAATTGATGCCGTATTTTTTTAGTTTTCTCACTACAGTTGGCTGACTAATTCCAAGATAATCCGCCATTTCATATGTTGTTTTACATTGTTTTGCCGCGTGCAAGAGCCATTGCCGCTCTACCTGTTCAATCGCTTCTTTCAATGTAGCGGGTTTCTTCTCTTTTTCCAACCATTGACGAGATGGTGCCGAGTGTGGGTGCTTTTGGATAGAAAAAGGGAGATATTCGGGATAAATGGCTTTTGTTTCGGAGGTAATGACTAATCTTTCCATCATGTTTTCTAATTCTCGCACATTACCAGGCCAATCATAATCGACAAGATGGTCAACAATGGACGGATGAAAATATTTATTCGTGTGGTATTTTTGGTTGAATTTTTCTAAAAAGTATTGTGCTAACATGAAAATATCTTCTTTTCTCTCCCGTAAAGCAGGTACGTAAATGGGAATAACATGCAAACGATAAAATAAATCTTGACGGAATTTTCCTTGTTTCACCATTTTCTCTAAATTCTGATTGGTCGAGGCAATAAGCCGAAAGTCAATCGTTCTTTCTTTAATTCCCCCGACGCGCGTCACTTTTTTCTCCTGTAAAACTTTTAGCAGCTTTGCTTGCATCGAAAGCGGGAGTTCGCCAATTTCATCAAGAAAAAGAGTCCCTTTATCGGCTAATTCGATCAATCCCGGTTTCCCGGTTTTTTGTGCGCCGGTAAACGACCCTTTTTCATATCCAAACATTTCCGATTCAAATAGCGATTCCGGAATAGCGCTGCAATTCACTTCGATAAATGGCTGGTTTCGCCTCGGGCTGTTTTGATGGAGGGCACGGGCAAATACATTTTTCCCGACTCCGGACTCGCCAAGAAAAAGCACCGTTGCATCGGATTTGGCCACACGATGCACTAGCTTCCAAATACGCTGCATAACCTTGCTTTGGATCACCATGTTTTCCTGCTTTAATTCTTCCATTTCGATTTGATAATGTTCCATCTGCCTTCTTAGCTTTTCATAGTCTTCTTTTAAACGTTCTAACTCTGTTAAATCATGGGAGAAACTAATCACGCGAATAATGTTATTTTGTTTATCAAATACAGGTACGCCTGTTGCCATGACGACACGGCCTGTTGGTGTTCGCTGCATGATTTGGACTTCTTTTTTCTCTTTTAGCACTCTGGCCGTCACAGAAGGGGAAAATATGTTTTCTTTTTCTAATTGATATACAGATTTTCCAATAAGATAAGAAACTTCTTTTCCATAAATGGAAAGACAGTTGGGGCTGGCGCGGAGAACGACTCCGTTTCCGTCTGTAATGACAATATTATCGTTAGAAGATTTTAATATGGCGCCTAACTCTAATTCCAACACATCCATAACACTTTGCATGCTTTGCCTCCTAACTGTTTATCTTTACATTATTTAAATTATTCAAAAAACATAAAATTCCTGTTTATTTAGCGGACATCTTTGGCATGTTTTTTGCATCTAAAATACAGTGAAGACAAAGTGACGGAGGGAGAAATAGATGAAGACAGAAGCAAAAAAATTTATACAGTTAAAAACAGCGATCCCGGGGCCGAAAGCGACAGAATTACTAAGAAAAAAAGAACAGAACGTTCCCCGGGGGCCGTTTAATACATTATCTACGTTTGCTGCCAAAGGGGAAGGCGCACTCTTAACAGATGTCGATGGAAACACGTTTATTGATCTTGCCGGGGCGATTGGAAGCCTCAATGTTGGTCATTGCCCGCCGAAAGTGGTGGAAGCGATAAAAGCTCAAGTTGAGCAGTATATTCATCCTTGTTTCCATGTGATGATGTATGAGCCGTATATTCAATTAGCAGAAAAATTAAATGAAATTACTCCAGGCACACATCATAAAAAAACATTTTTCGTAAATAGCGGAGCGGAAGCAGTCGAAAACGCTGTTAAGATTGCCCGGAAATATACAGGCAGAAAAGCGATTATCTCTTTTGAAAGAGGGTTCCACGGACGGACCCTTCTTGCGATGTCGCTCACAAGTAAAGTAAAACCGTATAAATTGGGATTTGGCCCGTTTGCGCCAGATACGTATAAAATGCCGTATCCATATTATTACCGCAAGCCATCTGGCATGACAAACGAAGAATTAGATGCAGAGATTTTAAGACGTCTGGAAGACTTTTTTGTATCTGAAGTTCCGGCAGAAGAAGTAGCGGCGATCATCATGGAGCCGGTGCAAGGCGAAGGTGGCTTTATTGTTCCATCGAAAACGTTTGTGCAAGGGGTAAAACAAATTTGTGAAAAATATGGTATCCTATTTATAGCAGATGAAATCCAAACAGGATTTGGACGAACTGGAAAGATGTTTGCGATGGAATATTTTGAGGTTGTCCCAGATTTAATAACGATGTCGAAATCCATTGGCGCCGGTGTACCAATCAGTGCGGTGACTGGAAGAGCAGAGGTAATGGACGCGCCAAATCCGGGAGAAATCGGTGGGACATATGGAGGCAGCCCGCTTGGCTGTGTCGCGGCATTGCAAGTCATTGATATGCTGCAGCAAGAACAGTTAGTCGAGCGTGCCAATGTTATCGGGCAAACAGTAATAAACCGGTTCAGGCAGCTCCAGGAAAAATACGAAACAGTTGGTGATGTGCGGGGACTTGGAGCAATGGTGGCAATGGAATTTGTGAAGGATTCGGAGACAAAAGTGCCGAATAAAGAATTAACAGCGGCTATTTTGCGGGAATGCCATCAACGCGGCGTCATTGTCATGAGCGCCGGCATATACAGCAATGTCATTCGCCTATTAACGCCGCTTGTGATTACCGATGAGCAGTTGGCGGAAGCATTGGATGTGATCGAGGAAGTTATTCATGAATTGGCATGATGAGGTAACAATGAAGAAAGAGGGGAGTACGATGAAAACGACGGTGGAGAAAAAGAAACTGTATATTAACGGTGAATGGGTGGATGCAAAATCGTATGCTACATTGACGTCCCCTTATTCAGGGGAAGCGTTGGCAGAAATTCCTATAGCCACAGAAGAGGAAGTCGAACAAGCCATTGCGGCAGCGTATGAAGCAAGAAAAGAATTGGCCAGCCTGCCGGCATACAAGCGGGCAGAGATTTTAGAGAAAGTGGTCGCACAGCTGCAAGAGCGGGCGGAAGAAGCGGCGCGCATCATTGCGCTTGAAGCAGCCAAACCGATTACAACAGCAAAAGGAGAAATAGCGCGGACGATTCAAACGTATAAATTTGCTGCCGAAGAAGCAAAACGGATTCATGGGGAGACGATTCCGCTTGATGCGGCGCCAGGCGGGGAAAATCGCGTCGCCTTTACTGTGCGTGAACCGATCGGCGTCATCGGCGCGATAACACCGTTTAACTTCCCGATGAACTTAGTGGCGCATAAACTCGGTCCAGCGATTGCCTCGGGCAATACAGTCGTGTTAAAACCAGCGAGCCAAACGCCGCTTTCCGCCTACTTTATCGCGGAGCTGTTTGAAAAAGCAGGGCTGCCAAAAGGAGCGTTAAACGTTGTCACAGGAAGCGGCAGAACAGTCGGTGATAAAATTGTCACTGATCCGCGCATCAGTATGATTACCTTTACCGGCAGCCCGGAAGTCGGAATCGGCATCCGCAATAAAGCGGGCTTAAAGCGGGTCACGCTTGAGCTTGGCTCCAACTCTGCCGTTATTGTTGATGAACAAGTGGATATTGACCGCATTATTCCACGCTGCGTTTTTGGCGCGTTTTCCTTCCAAGGGCAAGTATGCATCTCGCTTCAGCGCATTTATGTGCATGAAAAGCGGTATGACGAGTTTGTCGAAAAATTTATTGCCGCTGCGAAACAACTGAAAGCAGGGGATCCACTGGATCCAAACACGGATGTTTCTGCATTAATTACGCCAAAAGATGTCGATCGGGCGCTCGCATGGATTGAAGAAGCGAAACAAGGCGGTGCTAAAGTCGCGCTTGGTGGTGAACGGGATGGAAACATCCTGCTTCCAACCGTTATTTTGGACGCACAGCCAACGATGAAAGTATCGTGCCAGGAAGTGTTTGCGCCGATCGTTTTGATTAACCGCGTCGGCTCCATCGAAGAGGCGATTGAGCTTGTCAACGACTCCCGCTATGGATTGCAAGCAGGCGTATATACGGATAACGTCCATGTTGCATGGGAAGCGGCAGAAAAATTACATGTCGGCGGCGTGTTGATCAATGACATCCCGACTTTCCGCGTTGACCATATGCCATACGGCGGCGTAAAAGAGAGCGGATTCGGCCGCGAAGGGATTCGCTATGCGATTGAAGAGATGACAGAATTGAAATTGGTTATTTTTAACCGCAATCGGTAATCATGAACCGTATCACCTTTTTTGGTGGTACGGTTTTTCTTTTATTCAAAAACGAATCGCTGGTTAATTCAAACATGAATCTTTTTAATTCTAAAGTGAATTAAAAATAACCAATAACACGGAGGGCGGATGAGATGAAGGACGCACAAGCGGAATGGCGGGAATGAAGAAATTAGCCATTCTTTTATCTTCTCCAAAGTGATTCTAACATTTCAGAGAATGGGGACAAGTTATGATGAGAATAAAATGGCACTAGAAATACCAAAAAGATATAGAAAAATTTTTATTTTTAAAAAAATAAAAAAAATTATAATTATGCAAATGTTGGCATGATATTTGCATATTATTTTTATAAGCAAACTCATTTTTACTAAAGGGGAGAATGTAACGTAATGGAGAATGGCAACTGGATGAACCTCTTTCATAAAATGTCGGATTTACTTGCGCCAGCGATGGCCAAAGACCATCCGAACTTGCCGGTGGTGAAGGAGGAAGGATGCTACTACTACGGATTGGATGGAAAAAGGTATCTTGATTTTACTTCCGGTATTGCAGTTGCCAATACAGGGCATCGCCATCCGAAAGTCGTACAAGCCATCAAAGATGCCGCGGACCGCCTTATGCATGGGCCGAGCGGAGTAATCATGTATGAATCGATCCTTCGTTTGGCTGAAGAATTAACGCATATTATGCCGAAAGGTCTGAACTGCTTCTTTTTTGCGAACAGCGGAACGGAGGCGATCGAAGGAGCGATTAAATTGGCAAAATATGTGACAAGAAGGCCGTATGTCGTTTCGTTTACAGGATGTTTTCATGGCCGTTCTTTAGGAGCGCTTAGTGTAAGTACGTCCAAAAGCAAATACCGGAAATATTTACAGCCAAACGGATTGACGTATCAACTGCCATATGCCAATCCAAAAGATTGTCCGGACAGGGAAGATCCGGACGTGTATTTTGCGAATCAGCTTGAAAAAGTTGCGGCTTCTTTATTTGCCCACCAAGTCACTCCGGAAGAAGTGGCATGCATGATTTTGGAACCGGTGCTTGGAGAAGGCGGGTATATTGTGCCGCCTAAAGGCTGGCTGCACAAAATAAGAGAAATTTGTGACCGCCACGGAATTTTACTTATTTTCGATGAGGTGCAGACGGGGTTTGGCCGCACTGGTGAATGGTTTGCGGCACAAACATTCGGTGTCACTCCAGACATTATGGCGATCGCCAAAGGAATTGCTTCCGGCCTTCCGCTAAGCGCAACGGTTGCCTCGAAAGAGTTGATGCAGCAATGGCCGCCAGGGAGCCACGGCACAACGTTCGGCGGCAACCCCATCGCATGTGCGGCAGCGCTTGCGACATTAGAAGTATTTAAAGAAGAAAACTTGCTGGAAAATTGCAAAAAAGTTGGGGAATATGCCCGCGCAAAACTTGAAGTGCTGAAAACGAAGCATCCGGTGATTGGAGATGTGCGTTCGATCGGGCTTATGATCGGCATTGAGATTGTTCATCCACATACTGGCGAACCGAACGGAGAGGGAGTGATGAAGATTTTGCACCGCTGCCTGCAAAAAGGAGTCCTTTTCTATCTGTGCGGGAACAAAGGGGAGGTTATTCGCATGATCCCGCCGCTGACTGTGACGAAAGAGCAGATTGACGAAGGATTAAACATGCTGGATGAAGCATTGACAGAATATGAAACGGAAATTGGCGCACATCCGATGATGACAAAAATGACTGGGAAATAACAGCCGTTCATTTGTGTAAAAATAAGAGGATGGGGGAATTTTCATGAGCATGCTTGATACGGGGGTTATTCTATTTTATTTTCTTCTTTTAATTATTGTGGGGGTTTTGGGGGTAAAAAGAGCGAAAACAGTAGAGGACTATGCGCTTGCCGGCAGAAATCTCGGATTGTTTGTCTATCTTGGCTGTCTGTCTGCGGTCATTCTTGGCGGCGCCTCGACGATAGGAACAGCTAAATTAGGGTATCAATTCGGGCTTTCAGGCATATGGTTTGTATTCATGATTGGTCTTGGAATTACCGTGCTCGGTTTGTTTTTTATTCATCAAATTTATGGTGCAAATGTTACTACGATTAGTGAATTGCTTGGACGCCGGTACAATAAAGAAACACGCTTGATCAGCGCCCTTGTGGCAGCTATTTACACGATGATGGTTTCCGTTACGCAAGTAATAGGAATGGGGACTATTATTCACGCTGTGCTTGGCTGGGATATGACGGTTTCGATGTTAGTCGGCGGTGGAATCGTGCTGTTTTATACGATTCTCGGGGGAATGTGGAGTGTTACCATGACAGATATTATTCAGTTTATCGTCATGACAGTCGGCATTTTTTTCGTTATGCTGCCGCTTAGTTTATCCTATGTTGGCGGATGGAAATCGCTCTCTGAACAATTGCCTGCCACGCATTTTGATCTGACATCAATGGGATGGACGAACATTTTTCAATACTTTTTACTATATACTTTAGGAATGGTGGTATCACAGGATATTTGGCAGCGGGTGTTTACGGCGCGCACAACCAAAATTGCCAGGAGTGGTGCAGTATACGCCGGTCTATACAGCTTTGCCTATGCATTAGCATTAAGCATTATTGGCATGTGTGCAGTCATCGTTTTCCCAACCATTAACGATCCGCAAAATGTATTTGCAAAAATGTCACTGACGATCTTGCCGCACGGTTTGTTAGGGCTCATTTTGGCAAGTGTATGTTCTGCGCTCATGTCCACTGCTTCTGGAACGTTGCTTGCTTCTTCTACTCTTTTATCACATGATATTTTGAAGCAGTATTGGCTAAAAGACATTAGTGATCAAAAGTTTGTTTTTCTGTCCCGAATGATCACGTTAGCCATAGGAGTTATTGCAATTACGTTTGCCATTTGGATTCAAGATGTGCTCGTCGCCTTGGATGTGGCTTATGCGATTTTATCCGGCGCCATTTTTGTTCCTGTAGTTCTCGGCTTCTTCTGGAAAAAGGCGACAGCGAAAGCTGGTTTCTATTCGATTATTATTAGTTCGCTGGTCGTGCTTGTCGGTTTGGCAGTGGAAGGATTAAGTTCTACCAATCCGATTATGTATGGGATTGCAGCCAGCATTGTTTCTATGATTATCTTTTCTTATCTGCAACCATCTTCCAACATGCAAAAAGGTAACATCGTCTTGGAGGAGTGGGAAGATGAACAAGGTGCGCTTTAACGGAAACCCGTATCCCCTTTTGGGTGATACGGTTTTTTCTTAAAAAAATTAAAGGAGTTTTACAATAATATGAGAAATTTAATATAAGAAATTTGGTCAAGCAAGGGGGATAAACATGGAAACGATCATTCTGTCATTTTCAGGAAATGTGGCGGTATTGGAGCTGAACCGTCCGGATTCGTTAAACGCGATGAATGAACAAATGTTAAAGGAGCTGCTCGAAGCATTGCGGCAAATTGAGCAAAGCGATGCGCTGATCGTTCTCATTCGCGGAAAAGGAAGAGGATTTTCCGCTGGCGGCGATATAAAAACGATGCTAAGTGCTGACGATCCAGAAAGATTTCCTGAAATCATGAATACCATTCAAGAAGTGATTATGTCGTTATACAGCATGCCGAAAATCGTTGTTTCTGTCGTCCATGGACCGGCGGCAGGGTTCGGGCTAAGCTTTGCTTTAGCGAGCGATTATGTCATTGCCACGAAAGAAGCGCGCCTGGCAATGAACTTTATCGGCATCGGACTGATTCCAGATGGCGGCGGACATTTTCTTTTGGCGAAGCGAGTCGGACAAGTCAAGGCAAAGCATATCATTTGGGAAGGAAAACTGATGAACGCCGAAGAAGCGTACGAACTCGGCATTGTCGACATAGTTGTTGACGATGAAGCTAAAGCGGAAGAAAAAATCGCCGAATGGCAGGCAAAACCGCTGCAGGCGATGATCGCGACGAAGAAGTTGTACGTTAATTTGACAAAAGATGAATTATTAAAAGTGCTTCAGTTCGAAACAGAGGAACAGCAAAAAATGCGGCAAACGGAAGATCATCAAGAAGGAGTGCGCGCCTTTTTGGAAAAGCGGAAGCCGAAGTTTCAAGGGAAATAAGATAATGAAAACGCCCTTGTTGAAGATCTTTTAGCAAAGATGCTTCGACAAGGGCTTAGGCTATTCCCTTCATAATTAAACATGATTAGTCTCTTTGAAATACGATACGTCCGTTAATCATCGTCATTTCCACGTTTTGCCGCAAATCGAATGGGTCGCCGCTCCAAATGACAATATCCGCGTCTTTCCCGACTTCCACCGAACCGACGCGATCCTCGATTCCCAAATGTTTTGCCGCATTTAATGTAATCGCCTGCAGGGCAATGGATTCTTCAAGCCCGTGTTTGACGGCAAGAATCGCGCTTGTCATTAAATGTTCAATACCGACGACAGGGTGGTCTGTTGTAATCGAAAAAGGCACTCCAGCATCACGTAAAGCAAGCAGTGTATGCCAACCTTTATCGGCAAGCTCAACTTTTGAACGGGTAGACATGGTTGGGCCGACGGATACCTGTATTCCGTTTTCTGCGAGGTAACGGGCGACATGATGACCTTCGGTGCAATGCTCAATTGTATATGTAAAACCAAACTCTTTTGCCAAACGAATTACCGTCATAATGTCATCCGCACGGTGTGCGTGAACGCGCAGCGGCATTTCTTTTTTTAATACTTTTGCTAAATTTTCCATTTTTAAATCACGATCGACTTCTTTTCCATTCTCTACTTTTTGCAGATATGTTTGCGCTTGAATAAACTGTTCGCGAAACAAGGCGGCAATTCCCATTCTTGTTGTTGGGAGTTTTCCTTTATCCCCATAGAACCGTTTTGGATTTTCACCAAAAGCCGCCTTCATTCCGGAAGGGTTTCTCACGACCATTTCATCAACAGTTTGCCCCGCTGTTTTGATAACCACCATTTCTCCGCCAATGACGTTAGCGCTTCCCGGCATCACTTGCACAGTAGTTACTCCTGCCCTTCTTGCATCATCAAATCCTTTATCTTTTGGATTAATTCCATCGATCGCTCTCACATGGGGAGTAGCTGGAGAACTAATTTCATTAAAGTCATGTCCTTCTTTTCCAATGCCTTCTTCATGGACGCCAAGATGGGTATGAACGTCAATTAAGCCTGGTGTAATAAATTTTCCTGTCGCATCAATGATATGAGCACCATGACAGAAGGGATGTTTTTGTACTTGATGCTCTACCTCTTTAATTTTCCCGTTTTCTACGACAATGCAAGCATTTTCGATTTTTTCCCCGTTTCCTACTAACAGTGTGCCGCCATGAATAACAATCATCGCTACTATCTCTCCTTTTGTAAAAAAATTATAAAAGATTTGTAAAAAATTTTTCTACTAAGTAATAAAAAACACTATTGAATTTTTAAATAATTATAATTATAATAAAAAATCAAATAGTCCTAATTAAGATAATAAATTATATTTTTTGTATTGTAAACCGGTATCATAATTTAGTTTTAATAACTTTTAAAAACACAAAAATACAAAAATAGTATAGAAAAGGGGTAATTATGAAGTACGTGATTGATGAACTGGATAGACAAATTATTAAATTATTGTCTAATGATGGAAGAATGTCATTCACAGAAATTGCCAGCAGATTGAATGTAACCGAAAAAACTGTTCGGACAAGATATAAAAACTTGATTGATCATGAGATTCTCGAAGTAGTGGGAGTGGTCAATCCGATTGCGATCGGAATTCGGGCAGGGGCCATCATTCAACTAAAAGTGGAGCCACAAAAATTGTCAGATGTCATTAGTCGATTAAAAGAAATGAAAGAGGTCCGCTATATTACGTTAACCTCTGGATGTTATCAGCTTTTAATCCAAATCGCGGTTCCGAGTCAAGATGAGATTACAGATGTGGTAAAGGCATTAAACAACATTCAAGGAATTATTGAAATGAATACTATTATCCAACTCGAGGTGTACAAAAATACATTTGATTACATTTAATTATCGTGTTAGATGTGGTTGTTCACTCACGAAAATCATTGATAAAGAGATGGGAAAACAACGATGGTAAATGAAACGAGTGCTCTATTATTTAATGAGCGTTCAACTTTTTATCATTAATATTAAGTAAAGAGGTGTGAATACTATGAAATTTTTTATCTCAGCGGACATGGAAGGAATTTCGGGAGTTGCGACTAACCAGCAGCTAAAAACAAATAGCGAGTACCAGCGGTTTCGCAGGCTTATGACGCAAGATGTGAATGCAGCCATTGAGGGAGCATTTCTTGGAGGAGCAACGGAAGTGGTGGTTGCTGATGGCCATGGAAACATGTCTAATATTCTCATTGAAGAGTTAGATCCAAGAGCCCGGCTTATTTCCGGCAGCAATCGAGTCATGTGCCAGCTTGAGGGGCTTGACGACAGTTTTGACGGCATTATGTTTGTCGGCCACCATGGGCGTGAGAATGGTTCGGAAAGAACGATCATCAGCCACAGTTTAGCGGGAATTTGTGTTAACGAAATTAAGATTAACGGCCATGTTGTTGGCGAAACGGAGATGAGTGCATTCGTAGCTGGTTATTATGGCGTTCCTGCCATTTTTATTTCCGGAGATGATGCGTATGTCAATGAAGTCCGCAAAACATTGCCGCATGTGGAAGCAGTGGTAGTAAAACGCGGGCTTGACCGTTTTGCGGCAGAATTGCTCCATCCTGTAAAAGCGCACGAGTTGATTAAAGAAAAAGCAAAAAAGGCCGTGCAAAAAGCAAAGCAATGTCCGCCGTTGAAAATCGAAGGGCCTGTCACATTCGAAATCGAATTTAAAGGGCCAAATCAAGCAACGATGACCACAACGCTTCCAACAGTCACATTGATAGGACCCCGGACCATTACGTTTACGTGTGATGATATTGTCACTGCTTATAAGCATATGTGGGGATGTGTCATCATTGCGATGACAGCAACAAACGGAGTATTAGGGCACGTAAATGCTTAACGGTACATGAAACATTCAAAGAAGGAGGGGTGAGCATGTATATTGTCAAGCGCCTGTTAACAATGATTGTTACGGTTTGGCTCATCGCTACGTTGACATTTATTATTATGAAATCTATTCCTGGCGATCCGTTTGCCTCAGACGCCAACGTATTACCAGAGGAAGTTTTGCAAAATATTAGAGCGAAATATAACTTGGATAAACCATTGCCTGTTCAGTATGTGTTATATATGAAAAATTTATTAACGTTTGATTTAGGGCCGTCGATTCAGTCGGAAACAAGGGATGTCAATACATTGATTGCTGATGGATTCCCTGTTTCTGCCGTTCTCGGATTGCAATCATTGGTGATTGCGATTGTGTTTGGAATATTGCTAGGGATTATCGCTGCATTAAATCATAACCGGTTGCTTGATCACTTGGCCATGTTTTTGGCGATTATCGGTATTTCCGTTCCAAGTTTTATTTTAGCGCCTTTGCTAATCAAATATTTTGCAGTTGAATGGAAATTACTTCCTGTAGCATCTTGGGGAACATGGGCACATTCGATTTTGCCATCTGTCGCTTTAGCCACTACCCCAATGGCAGTCATCGCCCGTTTTATGCGTTCTAGCATGTTGGAAGTAATGCGGCAAAATTATATTAAAACAGCGGAAGCAAAAGGACTGTCCCCTGCAGCCATTGTTATTAAGCATGGTATCCGAAATGCGATTTTACCAGTCATTACATTTATTGGTCCATTATTTGCTGTTTTAATTACAGGCACCTTTGTGATTGAGAAAATTTTTGCCATACCAGGGCTTGGAAAGTATTTTGTCGACAGCATTTTTAACCGTGACTATCCCGTTATTTTAGGGACAACCGTGTTTTTTAGCACGATTCTAGTCATTACATTGTTTCTTATCGATATTTCTTACCGCCTGATTGATCCAAGAATTAAATTAACGAGTAAGGGGGACTAAGCATGATTCCACAAAAAGAAGATGCTTTATTTCGCCCCATTGATCGCAGCAGGCTCGAAGCTGACGTCATTCAAAGACCAAGTCTTAGCTTTGGGAAACAGGTCCTCATCAATATTGTTAAAAATAAAATGGCGATGCTGGGAGCGATTCTTTTATTATCTATTGTCATTATGGCGATTGTTGGTCCCCACCTAGTTCCATACAGCTATTCCGAGCAGAATTTGGCGAATGGCAGTCAGCCTCCTTCCAGCAAGCATTGGTTTGGAACGGATGATTTAGGAAGGGATATGTGGTCACGAACTTGGTATGGGGCGCGCATATCACTGACCGTTGGGCTTGTCGCTGCGTTAATTGATCTAGTGATAGGAGTGCTGGTGGGCGGAGTATCAGGATATATGGCGGGACGAGGAAAACTTGGGGATCGTGTTGACAATATCTTAATGAGGATTGTGGAAATATTATACGGCATTCCGTATCTGTTAATTGTGATTTTGTTGATGGTCATTATGGAGCCGGGATTATGGACGATCATTATTGCACTTTCGATTACAGGATGGGTAGGGATGGCCCGAATTATTAGAGGGCAAATTCTTCAGCTAAAGCAGCAAGAGTATGTGATGGCGGCCCAAAAATTAGGAACGTCACACGCGAAAATCATTTTCCGCCATTTGTTGCCTAATACATTAGGAATTATCATTGTCAATTTAACTTTTACGATTCCACAAGCGATCTTTGCTGAATCGTTTTTAAGCTTTTTAGGATTAGGAGTACAAGCTCCGTTTGCAAGCTGGGGAACGATGGCAAACGATGCTTTAGGGGTTATTTTAAACGGGCAATGGTGGAGACTGTTTTTCCCTGGGTTTATGATTGCTTTGACCATGTTTGCATTTAACGTATTTGGGGATGGCTTACAAGATGCGCTAGATCCAAGAACAGGAAAATAGGAGGTGATTGTCTCCATGAACCATTTATTAGAAGTAGAGCATCTTAAAGTGACATTCCCGACATATGGCGGCGAAGTTCAGGCAGTGCGCGATGTTTCGTTTTCCATCGATCAAGGGGAAGTTGTCGCCATTGTTGGGGAAAGCGGAAGCGGCAAGACGGTAACCGTTCAAACGATTATGGGACTAATTCCAACGAAAAACATTAAGGCTGGAAACATCCGCTTTAATGGAAAAGATATTATCCATTTATCGAAAAAAGAAATGCGAAAATTAAAAGGTTCAGAAATAGGAATGGTTTTCCAAGACCCGATGACATCATTAAATCCAACGATGAAAATCGGAAAACAGATCGCAGAAGGGATACGGAAACATCAAAAACTGTCGAAAGCCGAGGCTAAGCAAAAAGCGATAGAGTTGTTGCGTCTAGTAGGAATTCCTAACGCGGAAGAAAGATATCATCAATATCCCCATGAATTTAGTGGGGGAATGAGACAGAGAGTGGTGATTGCGATCGCTTTAGCATGCAATCCGAAACTGCTTATTGCGGATGAACCGACAACGGCGCTAGATGTTACGATTCAGGCGCAAATTCTTGATTTAATGAAAGATTTGCAAAGAAAGATGGGGATGTCGATTATCTTAATTACGCATGACCTAGGCGTAGTGGCTGAAATGGCGCAGCGGGTTATCGTTATGTATGGCGGAACCGTAGTGGAGACAGGCAGCGTTTTCGATATATTCGAAAACCCTAAACATCCGTATACATGGGGGCTATTGCGCTCTATTCCGAATTTGCATGACAAAGAGAAGAAACGTCTAGTGCCGATAGATGGTTCTCCCCCGGATCTTTTTTCACCGCCAAAAGGATGCCCATTTGCCCCGCGTTGTCCATATGCGATGGAAATTTGTGTAGAAAAAAGCCCGCAAGAATTCGACATTTCGAATCGACACACAGCGAGCTGCTGGCTGAATGATCCGAGAGCTCCCAAAGTGGAAGCGTTCATTGCGGCAGGGAGGGAGTAATGGATGTCTGTGGAGATTCTTCAAGTAGAAAATGTAAAAAAGCATTTTAAGATCGGGCCTAACCAAACGGTAAAATCGGTAGACGGGATTTCCTTCTCGATTCGCAAAGGAGAAACGTTTGGATTAGTCGGCGAAAGCGGAAGCGGAAAATCGACGTTAGGAAAAACGATTGTCGGTCTTTATCCTGCCACTTCAGGCAACATCCGTTTTGACGGCCATGAATTAGGGGGCTTAGATAGGCATACGCAAAAAAAATTGAATCGAGAAATGCAAATGATTTTCCAAGACCCGCACGCATCATTAAATCCGCGAATGAGGGTGGGCGACATTATTGCGGAAGGGATTGATGCCCATCATTTGGCAAAAGGAAAAGAAAGGCAGGAATTAGTGTATCACCTTCTTGAAAGAGTGGGGCTGCGTCCTGAGCACGCTGAACGGTTTCCTCACGAATTTAGCGGGGGGCAAAGACAACGGATTGGCATCGCGCGTGCATTGGCGGTAAAACCGAAATTTATTGTCGCCGATGAGCCGATCTCTGCTTTAGACGTTTCGATTCAAGCGCAAGTAGTTAACTTGCTCGATGATTTAAAACGAGAAGAAAATTTAACCTATTTGTTTATCGTGCATGATCTGGGAATGGTAAAACATATTAGCGACCGGATAGGAGTGATGTATCTTGGGAAAATGATGGAAATTGCAGAAAGTTCCGATTTATTTGAAGAACCGTTGCATCCTTATACACAAGCGCTTTTGTCAGCGATTCCGATCCCAAATCCAAGATTAGCTAGAAAAAGGGAAAGAATCGTTCTCTCAGGAGATCCACCTAGTCCTGTCCATCCTCCAAGCGGATGTAGATTTCGAACAAGATGCCCATATGCCATGGACATTTGTTCCAAAATGGAGCCAGCTTGGAGAGAAGTGAAGAAAAACCATTGGACCGCTTGCCATTTGTATAATCAATAAACATTTCATTATATAAGGGGGATAAAAAAACATGAAAAAAACGTTTGCAAGTATATTCGCACTATTATTATTAGTTTCTGGTGTGTTAACTGGATGCGGAAGCAAGGGAACTTCAGGAGATGGTGCAGGCAAAAATATTAAACAAGAAATTACGTTAAATGCGCTGAGCGAGCCACCAAGTTTAGACCCTGCCCTTGCATCAGACACAACATCAGGATGGGTTATCGATCACTTGTTTGAAGGGCTGTATACGAAAAATCAAAAAGGGGAACCTGTATTAGGAGCTGCAAGTGATGTAAAAGTATCTGAAGATGGAAAAACTTATACGTTTACGATTCGCGATGATGCAAAATGGTCTGACGGCGATCCGGTGACTGCTCAAGATTTCGAATATGCTTGGAAACGAGTGCTTGATCCGAAAACAGGGAGCCCATTCGCATTTTACATGTACTATATTAAAGGTGCCGAAGAATATAACAAAGGAAAAGGAAGTGCCGATCAGGTCGGAATTAAAGCTTTAGATGATAAAACGCTGCAAGTTGAACTTAATGCACCATTAAGTTATTTTGACAAGCTGTTAACAATGTGGACGTTTTATCCGGTGAAAAAATCGCTCGTCGAATCGAATCCAAAATGGGCTGCTGAAGCAAAAGGATATGTAAGCAACGGAGCTTACCGATTGACTGAATGGAAACATAACAGCGAAGTGGTAATTGAAAAGAATCAGCACTACTGGAACAAAGATACGATCAACATGGAAAAAGTAACGTGGAAGATGGTCAATGACGCGACGACATATTATCAAATGTACAAAACAGGAGAGCTCGATTTAATTGCAACATTGCCAACAGATGCGGTGGCTCAGGAAAAAAATAATAAAGAATACAAAGTCGTTCCGTACTTTGGAACTTATATGTTTATGTTTAATGTAGCTAAAGAGCCGTTCAATAACGCAAAAATTCGCCGTGCGTTTGCCTTGGCCATCGATCGTAAAGCAATTGTAGAAAACATCACGAAATCAGGAGAAAAACCAGCATATGCGTTTGTTCCATATGGGGCGGATACGCCGGATGGTGATTTCCGTGAAGTAGGCGGCGCGTATTTTGAAGAAAATGTACAAGAAGCGAAAAAATTATTGCAAGAAGGAATGAAAGAAGAAGGTTGGAGCACACTTCCAGAAGTCACTTTAATTTATAATACGGCCGAAAACCATAAAAAAATTGCCGAAGCAGTTCAAGAAATGCTGAAAAGAAACCTTGGCGTAAAAATTAAACTGGCTAACCAAGAATGGAAAACGTATTTGGAGACAACAGCGCAATCGAATTTCCAAATGGCACGTATGGGCTGGATTGGAATTTTTGTCGATCCAACCGTTATTTTAGACTATTACTTAGGCGATAGCCCGAACAACCGCACTAACTGGGTAAACAAACAATTCGATGATTTAATGGCGAAGGCGAAAGTCGAGCAAGATGATAAAAAACGTTACGAACTTCTCCATGAAGCGGAAAAAATATTAATGACAGATCTGCCATTTATCCCTGTTTATTTCTATTCGCAAAACTATTTAACGTCGCCGAAATTCAAAGGCATTGTATATCCTGTCAACCGTTATCCTGATGTACGCTGGGCGAAAAAAATAGCTGAATAATTGATAAAAAGGGAAGAATTACTTCTTGGAAGATAATTCTTCCCTTTTACCTCATAAAGGGGAGATAGCGATATGCTGCTGTATTTTAGCACATTGTTTTGCACTGCTGTTGTTTTGCTGCTGGCGAAGATGATATATGGGGTCAGTACGCTTGCTTTTATTAATCAGTGCTTTTTATATGGCCTTGCCATACTGGCTGCTGGCATATGTGTTTTTATTTATCAAACAGGTTTTTTTCATTTTTTCTTCAAAGGATTTCAGCAAATATACCAGTTTATTGTGCCTAAACCAAAGATACTGCTTCGTGAAGAAGAAAGACTGGCTAATGACGTTTGGTGGAAAGAGCGGAGAAGCCGAATGCTCAATAATGCCAAAAAAATTCTGTTAGGCATTGGCACAGGTTCTATATTGATATCTTTAACCTATCTATTTTTCTACTATGGAAAAAATTTTTAAAGAGGGGAGGAACAGGAGTCAATGAAAAAACTTTTATTGACGGGGTTTGTTCCATTTTTAGAATTTCCTATTAATCCAACGGAACAAATTGTAAAAAATCTGGACGAAAAAATCATCGGCGGGTATCAAGTTTATGGGTGCATACTTCCAGTGGACTTTTCGGAATCCGCGGCAAAATGCTTGGAATACTTGGAACAGATCCAACCAGATGTAGTGATTTCTCTTGGACTTGCGGCAGGCCGTACAAAAATTACTCCAGAACGAATCGCCATTAATTGTAAAGACGGGGGGCCTGATAATCGGGGAGTGCAGGTGCAAGACGAGCGGATTGTTGAGGAGGGGCCAGCAGCTTATTTTTCGACGTTACCGGTCCGCCGTTTTGTCAATGTCTTAAATGAGAAAGGATATCCTGCGCAAATTTCCAATACAGCGGGGACCTATTTATGCAACAATGTAATGTATTCCATTTTGCATAAAGTGCAGTGCGAAAATATGCCTGTAAGAGCTGGATTTGTTCATCTTCCTGCTTCACACGAATTAGCCATTCAGAAACCAACTCTCCCGAGCTGGTCGCAAGAAGACCTGCAAAAAGCAGTGATATGCATGATCGAAGTATTAGATTAACTCTTCATCTACATAAATGCAGCGGATAAGTAGTACAGAAAAAACCGGCCACATTAAGGTCGGTTTTTCATTTGAAAAGATCTTCTAAGTTGATGTGAAATCCCTTTAGCACTTCAGATCGAGCGATTCCTTTTTCCTTCAGGGCGTCCAGCTGTTGATATTGCCCTTCATCGCTTAGGGAATAAATTTGCACGATGTTTAACATTGGATTGACGATCCAATATTCATTTACGCCATATTGCATATATAAGTTCAGCTTAAACACGAGATCGTGCGATTGATTAGAAGGGCTTAATATTTCGACAATGAGTGTTGGCACTCCGACAAATTTATTTTCCAGCAATCCGCTTTTGTCGCATATCACTGATAAATCGGGAACTACTATTTTCGTTCCTTCCATTTTATCGTTTTTTAGTTCTATATCAAAAGGTGCGTGGAACACTTCGCAATCTTTTCCTTCTAAAAAATTGAATAATTTGGCGTGAAGCCTTCCTGAAATTCGCTGATGTCTAGTAGAAGGTGATGGCGACATAAAGACAATGCCGTCAATATATTCTAATGTCCTTTCTGTATTTTCTCTCATTTTGTAAAATTCTTCGAGAGAGATAAAATTTTTTTTCGGTAAGTCCACAACAACATCCTCCCTCTTTTTCGTTTCTTGTTTATATTATAAACGACGATTGTTCGTTTTCCTTATGTTTTTGGAACTGGCACTGATTTTTCAAAAATATGGCCACAAAAACAATTTATCAGCATACATGGTGTGGAAACGGATGAAGTCTATTAAGCATGGATCACTGGAAAATTGCCGCTTTTTTATATAGCTTCCGGAACTGAATCGATGAAGCGAGGGAGGATGTAAAAAGAAACGGCACAAGGTTTTATTTTCCGGGAACATAAGCTTGGGAATTTAGGACTTGGTTTATTGTCTTGGAACTAACGAAGTTTAATTATTTTTTTGCAGGAATTTTGCGTGCATTTTTGGAAGATTTTATATGAATAACTTTATGGAGAAAGGTGAGGAAAGTGCTCAATACCATTTCTGTTCCGATTATTCAAGCGCCGATGGCTGGAGGTGTTTCCACTCCAGCGTTGGCTGCGGCGGTATCGAATGCAGGAGGGCTTGGATTTTTAGCGGGAGGTTATAAAACAGCGGAAGAAATGCGTGAAGAAATTGTCGCAGTTCGGGAACTGACCGATAAGCCGTTTGGCGTTAATGTTTTTGTTCCAAGTGAAGAAGAGGTGGACGAGAACGCGCTGCTTCGTTATCGGCAAGTGTTGGAGAAAGAAGCGGAACGATTCGGTGTGCAGCTTGGGGAGGCGAAATGGGATGATGATGATTGGGAAGCAAAGCTCGCTGTTTTGGTTGAAGAAAAAGTTCCAGTAGTAAGCTTTACGTTTGGCTGTCCTTCGCCTGATATTATCGCAAAATTAAAAGACAATGGTTCATTTGTTATCGTGACCGTGACATCAACAGAAGAAGCGTTGATCGCCAAACAGGCAGGGGCGAATGCATTGTGTGTGCAAGGGGCGGAGGCGGGAGGGCATCGAGCGTCATTTCGCAATAACGCCGCTTCCCATGAACATGACCGTTTGCTTGTGTTATTGCAACAAATTCGCGAAGCGGTCGATATTCCGTTGATTGCCGCCGGAGGAATTATGAGCGGGAGCGATATCGCCGCGGTGCTTGCCGCGGGGGCGTGCGCTGCCCAATTAGGTACAGCGTTCTTGCGCTGTCCGGAAAGCGGGGCCAATCCGCTTCATAAAAACGCATTAGTCGATCCGAATTTTCAATCTACCGCTGTCACCCGCGCGTTTACAGGGCGCCCTGCCCGCGGATTGATAAACCGCTTCATGCTCGAATATGATAAGCTGGCTCCTGCGGCATATCCGCACATCCACCATATGACAAAGCAGCTTCGCAAAGTGGCTGCTCAAGCCAGCGATCCGCAGGTGATGTCTTTATGGGCCGGACAAGGACATCGTTTGGCGAAAGACATTCCGGCTGGAGAGATTGTACGGTTGCTGATGGAGGAATGGAGAGAGATAGTGAATGAACAGGAAAACGATGGAGTGTTGGAATAACAGACCTTTTATTATTGTTCTAGCGTTTTCATAACGCGTAAGCAGGACTTGTCTTAATACATTTTACATTAAAAGAGAGGGTGACATGACACATAGTCACCCTCAATTCATGTTAAAAAATACCGAAGGCCCTCATTATATATTTATTAGTAAAAGTTGGTACCAATACAATTATGCAGCAACCATTGCGCGGTCAAAATCTCTCCGAGGCTGCATGCAATGCATCCAGAGAACCAGTTGATCACATCTTGGCCATATCCGCTGCGGAAAGCGGAGCATGCCTGCCTATACAGATGAGCAGTTTATAGTACATTTAACCGGCAGACCGCTTCTGAAAGAGGATCAGCCTTAGTTGGAACACCGCGGCTATTGTCCGCTTGGGCGTGAAACAGCAATCCAAAGACTGGAATGGAAGGACGGCTGGCCTTACGTTGTCGACGGAAATCAGCCTTCTTTAGAAATCGAAGGACCGAATGTGGAAGAAGTTAAATGGGAGAAGGACCGCGACGAAAAAGATGATTTCAGACATTGCGGATTCCGTTAGGAGAGGCTTCCTTAAAAGATAATCCTGGACTTTGCGGCTTATCTTATATGGAAGGGAGTCGCTTACCTTAAAGTTCACGTAAATTTTTTATTCATAAAAATTATCCGATGATTATGTAAAAGGGGGCGCAACTTTTACTGGCGCGTTTGCCGGGGTGCACTGCCGGGACGGTTCAGGACAAAACAATTATTTGTATAAAGAATTTGTGATATTTTTTAAATTTGTAAAGCACTTTGTTTATATAATAGACAAACAAAGTGGGATGTATTATATTATTATTGATCAAAACAATATAGGAGTTATTATCGGAAATCAAAAGTTTCTCTCATTATCGAAATCCGCACTATTATGAAGCACATGGCTCTGAAGTTACCAGAACATTCTTCTGGTCAACTGAACAGACAAAAACGGATCTTCCAACATGGAAGCAGACAGTTGTGCTCCTTTTGGAGATTGAACATATTTCTCATTGCATTCTTGAAGGGAAACAGCCTAATATTCAAGCGGTAATATGATACAGCAAGCGAGGGTGCTTGAAGCGTGTTATACATCTGTTCGGACAGGAAAAATTATACCATTTTAAGCTGTTTAAATATAGGATTTTCAGTTTCGATGAGAAAAGGGAGGAAGAACATGATGAAAATCATTCAAAAAAAATGGGCAGAAATCCACCAACAGCCTGTCATATCTTTCACGATGATCAATGATAACGGGATGGAAGTCACTTGTATAAATTATGGTTGCATTATTACGAAAATCGTTACCCCTGATAAGAACGGAAACTACGAAAATGTTGTATTAGGATTTGAGCACTTTGCTCCATATATAACGAATATCCCTTATTTTGGCGCAGTAATTGGGCGGGTTGCAGGGAGAATACAAAACGCTTGTTTTGAGTTGGATGGCAAAACATATACATTATGTAAAAACGAAAACAACAACCACTTGCACGGCGGGGTTAAAGGGCTGCATCGTGTGCTTTGGGATGCGGTGGCGGTGGAAAATGAAGGAGAAGTTGGCGTGCGGTTTTCTTATACAAGCCCGGATGGGGAGGAAGGGTATCCAGGCACTGTCCAAGTACAAGTTACTTACATGTTAAATAATCAAAATGAGTTAGTTATTTCTTATAACGCGCGTTCTGACAAAAGCACGTTATTGAATTTGACGAATCATACGTATTTTAATTTAAGTGGAAACATCAAAAGAGATATTTTGGATCATGAATTGAAAATAAAGAGCGATCAATTTTTAGAGTTAAATGAAGAGTTGATTCCGACAGGTATTTTCTTAGATGTAACGGATACCCCATTTGATTTACGGAAAGGAAAAAAACTGAAAGACGGTATTATGGCAAATCATCCGCAAATTGAATTAGTTGGGCAAGGATATGACCATCCGTTTTTATTGAATGCTCACTATGATGAAGAAATTGTGTTGTGGGATCCCGGAAGCGGCCGTACGCTGACGGTCGAAACAGATGAAGTAGGAGTTGTAGTATATACAGGAAATCAGTTACAAGAGGGAATGGATATTTATGGTGTGCCGTCACGAAAATATTTAGGAATTTGTTTAGAAGTGCAAGGGTTGCCAGATGCTATTCATCATCCTCATTTTCCATCATGGATATTGCGTCCGGAAGAAACATACTCATCGGTAACTAAATATAAATTTGGCGTTAAATAAAATGATTGATGAGCATCATGAAAACTTTATTACTTCAACCGTTCGGATTCGGTCGTTCATAAAGCATCCATCCGTTTCCGGTTCTAAAGCAGTTGTTAAGTACTACTTAATAAGGTTAAAATAAAAAATATTGATTTTTGTTAGATAAATTTTTTGCTGTAAACTTTGTTTGTACACTAGACAAACAAATTCAACAGTATTATAATTAAGTCGTAAGTTATCAAAATTTATGGTCGATATGGAAAAGGGGGAGATATGATGAAAAAGGCAATAAAAATGCTTAGTTCTGCATTACTATTGTGCCTAGTTGCATTTATGATGAGTGGTTGTGGACAGGATGTTGCTAAGCAAAATGAAAGCGGTAACAAACAAGGGGCACAGGCTGGGCAAGATAAAAAAATAAAGATCGGTTTTTCCGTATCGGATCTTACACTTGAAAGATGGCAACACGATCGCGATATTTTTGTAAAAGAAGCTAAGAAGCTTGGAGCTGAAGTATTAGTGCAATCTGCAAACGGGGATAGTGAAAAACAGCTATCACAAATTCAAAATATGCTATCCCAAGGCATTGATGTACTAGTAATTGTAGCAGTTAACACAGAGGCATTGTCTCCCGTCGTAGAGCAGGCAAAAAGAGAAGGGGTAAAAGTGCTCGCTTACGATCGGCTAATTATGAATGCCAACGTGGATGCATATGTTTCATTCGATAACGTACGTGTTGGAGAGATGCAGGCAGAATATTTGGTAAAAAAAGTACCTAAAGGAAACTACTTCTTGTTGGGCGGTTCTCCTACAGATAATAACGCTAAAATGTTTAGAGAAGGGCAAATGCATATTTTGCAGCCTCTTATTGATAAAGGCGATATTAAAATAGTCGGAGATCAATGGGCAAAGGACTGGCAAGCCTCAGAAGCAATGAGAATTATGGAAAATGCGTTGACGGCTAACAAAAATAAAATTGATGCGGTGGTTGCTTCCAATGATAGTACTGCAGGAGGGGCTATTCAGGCATTAGAAGCACAAGGGTTAGCCGGAAAAGTAGCGATTTCCGGTCAGGATGCCGATTTGGCAGCGGTTCAACGCATCGTCGAGGGAACACAATCGATGACAATATATAAACCTATTAAAAGTATTGCAACGAAGTCCGCAGAGGTAGCAGTTCAGCTTGCTAAAGGCGAGAAAATCCAGGCTGATGAAACGGTGAATAATGGAAAAGTGGATGTGCCATTTATTAAATTAGACCCGATTATGGTAGATAAAGACAATGTAATGGATACTGTTATAAAAGATGGTTTTCATTCCTATGATGACGTGTATAAAAACGTGCCAGAAGACAAGCGCCCGCCACGTCCGTAATAGATTTTTAACATGATGGCCATTTTCAATGGTATCCATGGCAATAGTGCGATTTTGCTTGCCGTGGATACGACTATATCTAAATATTGATTAAAACTATAATTATAATATTTGGAATTTTAAAAATTATTAGGTAAGGTGGGGCGTATGCAACCGTACATTTTGGAAATGAAAGGGATTACAAAAGAATTTCCAGGAGTCCGTGCATTAGATAATGTTACTTTTTCTGTACGGAAAGGAGAAATTCATGCACTTTGCGGCGAAAATGGCGCGGGGAAATCCACTTTAATGAAGATTCTGAGTGGGGTATATCCATACGGTTCGTATGAAGGAAAGATTTATATCAATGGTAACGAAGTAAAATTTAGAAATATAAAAGAATCCCAAAAGGCAGGAATTGCTATTATTTATCAAGAGTTAGCCGTTGTAGAGGAAATGACGGTAGCTGAAAATATGTTTCTCGGCCATGAATTAATGAGAGGAAAATACATGGATTGGAATCGCTTATATGCAGAAGCGCAAAAATGGCTTAAAAAAATCGGTTTACAAATTGACCCTGAAACAAAAGTTGGAGATTTATCTGTTGGCAAACAGCAATTAATAGAAATTGCGAAAGCTTTGACGAAAAACGCGGAAATTATCATTTTAGATGAGCCTACAGCAGCATTGACAGAAAGCGACGTTGCTACCTTGAAGAATATATTGAAGGACCTTCGCTCCCAAGGCGTTACATGTATTTATATATCCCATAAACTGAACGAAGTTATGGAATTAGCCGACACAGTAACGGTGTTACGGGATGGACAAACCGTGAGCACTGATCCAATAGATCAACTGACGGAAGATCGTATTATTGCCAAAATGGTAGGAAGGGAATTGGATGAATTATACCCTTATGAACCGCGTGAAGTGGGAGAAGAAATTCTTAAAGTAGACAATTACTCTGTCATTGACGAAAAGTCAGGAAAAAAAGTGATTGATAATGTTTCTTTTACTCTAAGAAAGGGAGAAATTCTTGGGATTTCAGGACTAATGGGATCAGGAAGAACGGAATTATTTACAAGTATATTTGGAGCGCTTAAGGGAAAGAAACAAGGGACTGTTTTTTTAAATGGGAAAGAAGTAATCATTGAAAGTCCTGCAGATGCTATTAAGCACGGAATCGCCTATGTTTCAGAAGATCGTAAGAAATATGGTCTTATTCTTGAAATGGATATTATAAAAAATTCCACTCTTGTAGCCCTAAAACGGGTGACAAATTGGAATATGATTGATCATGCTTTAGAAGTAAAATATGCGGAGGAAATGACAAAGAAAATGAAATTAAAAGCATCTAACCTAGAGCTGAAAGTATCTCAGCTGAGCGGTGGAAATCAACAAAAGGTAGTTTTAAGTAAATGGTTATTAAATAATCCGCAAGTGCTTATTTTGGATGAACCAACTAGAGGAATAGACGTTGGTGCAAAATATGAAATCTATAAAATCATTAACGAATTAGCTAGCCAAGGTGTCGGTATTGTTCTGATTTCATCAGAGTTACCGGAAGTTATGGGAATGTCAGATCGCATTTTAGTCATGTCAGAAGGAAGAATTACTGGGGAGTTTAGCAGAGAAAACGCTACACAGGAAAAAATTATGGCTTGCGCAACGGGAGGGAGACAAAAATGAAAAGTTTGGTTTCTTTTCGAGCCTCCATGGATTCAGAAAAACGGAGAAGGCTGCTCGCAAAATTGGATTTCCGCTCATATACGCTTGTCATTGCCCTTGTGCTTATAGCGCTTATTTTTGGAGTGTTAACAGACGGGGAGTTCCTATCGTCACGCAATTTGTCCAACTTATTTATGCAAATGTCTGTAATCTCGATTTTAGCAATCGGGATGACACTAGTTATTATAGCAGGACATATTGATTTATCTGTAGGCTCGGTCGTTGGATTAACAGGAGGAATTGCAGCCATTTTACAAGTTTGGTATGGATGGGGAACTGTTTCTGTTATTGTTGTGGCAATTATTGTCGGTGCATTGATAGGACTTTGGCAAGGCTGGTGGGTTTCTTATCGCAATGTGCCTGCGTTTATTGTTACACTAGGCGGCATGCTGATTTTTAGGGGAATTTTAATCGGGATCAGTAATGGAGAGACGATTGCCCCGTTGAATAAAAGTTTTGAAGCAATTGGGAATAGTTATCTGCCATATGCAGTTGGATATGTACTAGCAATCATCGGTATTATCATGCTATTTGTTTTTGTGAATAGAAACCGCAAAAAGAGGAAGCTATTAGGGTTAACTGTCCATACCAAAGCCAATGATTATGGAAAAGCGGCGATTTACTCACTGTGCACTTTGGTATTAGTTTACATGTTAAACCGCTACTACGGTATTCCGATCCCAATGCTTATTGTCGTTCTACTTGCTATCCTTTTCGTTTTTATCGCTGTCAAAACTCCATTTGGAAGATACATTTACGCCATTGGCGGGAATATTGAAGCAGCAGCTCTCTCAGGGATAAATATCAAACGTGTTGTACTTACTATATTTGTTTTAATGGGAGCGCTTTCTGGAGTAGCAGGCATTATTTTAACGAGTAGATTGAATGCGGCAACAGTAAGTAGCGGGGAAATGTATGAGTTAGATGCAATTGCTGCCTGCGTCATTGGAGGCACAAGCCTAATGGGCGGAAGAGGAAATATAATCGGAGCTATGATCGGCGCACTTATTATGGCCAGCATCGATAATGGGATGAGCATGATGAACATCGAAACCTTTTGGCAATTTATTGTAAAAGGATTGATTCTTATTATCGCTGTCTGGATTGATATATCGAGTAAAAGCCGAACTAACTAATTCATCGGTGTTTTGAAGATTTTAGTTAAAAATGCTATTTACATTTTGCGTAAATCCCAATCATTATGATTGGTTTATTCTACTAATAAACATTTATTAATAGGAGGAATTTGCCATGCCTTATTTTGACAACATCAGCACCATCGCTTATGAAGGACCGGCGTCTAAAAACCCGCTTGCGTTTAAGTTTTACAATCCGGAAGAAAAAGTCGGCGATAAAACAATGGAAGAGCATTTGCGTTTTTCGGTTGCGTATTGGCATACGTTTACAGGAGATGGATCAGATCCGTTTGGGGCTGGCAATATGATCCGTCCATGGAACAAATACAGCGGAATGGATTTAGCCAAAGCGCGTGTTGAAGCTGCTTTTGAGTTTTTTGAAAAATTAAATATTCCATTTTTCTGTTTCCATGATGTGGATATTGCCCCAGAAGGAGAAACATTAAAAGAAACATATAAAAATTTAGATATTATCGTAGACATGATTGAAGAATATATGAAAACAAGCAAAACGAAGTTGCTTTGGAATACGGCGAACTTATTTACCCATCCTCGCTTTGTCCATGGCGCCGCCACTTCTTGCAACGCCGATGTTTTTGCCTATGCAGCGGCCAAAGTAAAAAAAGGGTTGGAAATTGCGAAGCGGTTAGGAGCGGAAAACTACGTATTTTGGGGCGGACGAGAAGGATATGAAACACTATTAAATACCGATATGAAACTTGAGCTGGACAACTTGGCCCGCTTCTTGCATATGGCGGTGGATTATGCGAAAGAAATCGGGTTTGACGGGCAATTTTTAATTGAGCCGAAGCCGAAAGAGCCGACGAAACACCAATATGACTTTGATGTTGCGACAGCATTGGCATTTTTGCAAACATACGGACTGAAAGATTACTTTAAGTTCAATATTGAAGCGAACCATGCAACGTTGGCGGGACATACGTTTGAACATGAATTGCAGGTAGCGCGCATTCATGGCATGTTAGGCTCTGTTGACGCAAACCAAGGAGATATGTTGTTAGGATGGGATACGGACGAATTCCCGACAGACTTATATTCTACGACTTTGGCAATGTATGAAATTTTGAAAAACGGCGGCCTTGGCCGTGGCGGTTTGAATTTTGATGCGAAAGTAAGAAGAGGATCGTTTGAGCCGGAAGATTTGTTCTATGCCCATATCGCCGGAATGGACAGTTTTGCGGTTGGATTAAAAGTAGCCCATCGGTTAATAGAAGACCACGTTTTTGATGAGTTTATTGAAGAACGGTACAAAAGTTATACAGAAGGAATTGGCCGGGAAATCGTCGAAGGAACGGCGGATTTCCATAAATTAGAAGCACATGCTTTACAACTAGGGGAAATCCAAAATCAATCGGGCAGACAAGAACGGCTGAAAACATTGCTTAACCAATATTTGCTTGAAGTTTGCGCAGCCCATTAATGAAAAGAGGGATCGGTCTTGGAGCACGTCATTGGTGTGGATTTAGGGACAAGTGCGGTAAAGGTGCTGCTTGTGGATCGGAATGGGAATGTAAAGGGGGAGTGGACAGAAACGAATCCCTTATATCAGCCCCATTCCGGGTATAGTGAACAAAACCCTGAAGACTGGGTTGAAAAAACGATTGTTGCTTTAAGAAAGTTATTAGAAGTTTCCCATGTTTCTCCTGACTCTGTTGCTGGATTGAGTTTTTCCGGCCAGATGCACGGACTTGTGCTTTTGGATAAGGAACGGAACGTCCTGCGAAATGCGATTTTGTGGAATGATACGAGGACAACGGAAGAATGCCGGGAAATTGAGGAGAAAGTGGGAAAAGAAACGTTATTATCGATTACGAAAAACCGTGCGTTAGAAGGATTTACGCTGCCGAAGTTATTATGGGTGAAAAAGCATGAGCCGCATCTTTATCAGCGTGCGTACACGTTTTTGCTGCCAAAGGATTACGTCCGTTTCCGTCTTACGGGACACATTGCGATGGAATATTCCGATGCGGCGGGGACGTTGTTGTTAGATGTTGAAAATAAGACATGGAGCCAGTTGATTTGCGACATTCTTGGCATTGATGTTCAGCTGTGCCCTCCTTTAGTCGAATCAACGGCATATGTCGGAACATTGCTTCCGGAAATCGCGGAAGAAACGGGATTACCTGCGAATGTTAAAGTTTTTGCCGGCGGTGCCGACAATGCTTGCGGTGCAGTTGGCGCTGGCATTTTATCGGAAGGGCGCATGATGTGCAGCATCGGCACATCCGGTGTCGTTTTGGCGTACGAGCAAACAGGAAAGAAAGATTTTGCCGGAAAAGTTCATTATTTTAATCATGCCAAGCCGAATGCCTACTATATTATGGGGGTGACATTGGCCGCCGGGTATAGTTTTGATTGGTGGAAGCGTACGTTTATGGAAGACGTCCCATTTGCCGATATTGTCCAGCGTGCCTATGAATCGCCAATTGGCGCCAATGGCTTGTTGTTTGCCCCATATTTGGTCGGGGAACGCACTCCTTATGCCGATGCCGATATCCGCGCCTCCTTTATCGGGATCGACTCTTCGCAAACGAAATGGGATTTTGCGCGTGCAGTGATGGAAGGAATCACTTTTTCGCTAAATGAATCAGTGGAGATGATAAAGGCGAGCGGAAAAACGGTCGAGTCGGTCGTTTCCATCGGCGGGGGAGCAAAAAGCAGGGAATGGCTGCAATTGCAGGCAGACATCTTTGCGATCCCGGTGGAAAAATTAAAAAATGAGCAGGGCCCAGGGCTAGGGGCAGCTATGATTGCTGCGTATGGCTGCGGCTGGTTTGATTCGCTCGAGCAATGTTCGGATATGTTTAAGCAGGTAGAGCTTGTTGTTGAACCGCAAAAAGAGGCGGTAGTACGCTACCAGGAGTTATTTGCCATTTACCGCGAAATTTATCCGCAAACAAAAGAGCTTACGAGAAAATTAAAAGCATTTCGGAGCTAGTTTTTCTGTGCGCGCCGGCACATTTTGTGCCGGCGTATTTGCTTTAAAGGATTGATTTCTTTTATAGTGGGCAGAAAAAGCAAAGAGTGCTGCCGTTTACTATGGAGAGGATTATGTAAAAAATCAGAAATTTGCTCAAAGAGGGAATATTTAGATATTATATAGACTAGAGAACAGATTGGCAGGTGTGCGGTTTTATTCAATGTTCTAATTATAAGTTGGATACAAGTCCATTATTGCAAAATAAATCATTGGACATTGATTCAAACAAAAAGTGATTGAAAAAAAGTGGAAAACAAATTACACTTTAAATGAAGCAGAGAAAGCGCTTGCTCTAAAAATGAGTCTCTTTCTTAGAAAATACTGACGTGCGAAAGACTGGTGAAATATGAAAGTAACGATTTATGATGTAGCGAAACAAGCTGGTGTATCTATATCAACTGTGTCAAGAGTGATCAATAACACGGGACGTATTAGTGAAAAGACAAGAAAAAGAGTATTAGAAGTGATGAAAGAGTTGCACTATCAGCCTAGTATAGTGGCTTCTGCGTTAACCGGGAAACGAACACGTACAATTGGACTTATTATTCCTGATGTGGCTAATCCTTTTTTTTCTGAGATTGCCAGGAAAGTAGAAGATCGGGGCAGAGAACTGGGATTTAATGTGTTAATGTGTAATACAGATAATAACCCAGATACAGAAGAAATGTATCTTTCTCTCCTAAAACAAAAAAGTGTGGATGGAATCATTATTGGAACAACAACAAAAAGCTACACGCTTTTAAATCAATTGCTACAAGAAAAATTCCCGTTAGCTTTTATTGCTCAAGATATTCCTGAATTAGCCATTAATGTGGTTAGAGTCGATGATTTCTTAGGCGGATACCAAGCTGTGTCGCATTTAGTATCTTTAGGTCATGAAAAGATTGCAATTATATTAGGAAATTTAAGCAGAACAAGCGATAAATATCGTCTTCAAGCCTATCGTCAAGTGATGGAAGAAAACGGACTAAAATATGAAGAAAAATGGATCGTGTATACAGACTATTCGATGAAAGATGGAAAAAGGGCAGCATTAGAGTTGCTTCAGTCTTCGCCAAAACCAACTGCTATTTTCGCGTGCTTTGATTCTTTGGCTATTGGTGTTTATCAAGCTGCAAAGGAGTTAGGACTTCAAATTCCGGATGATTTATCTATTGTAGGATTTGATAACACCATATTGTCTACCATTGTCGATCCTCCATTAACAACAGTAGCGCAGCCGATTGATGAAATGGGACGGCGAGTAGTTGATTTGTTGATTGATGAGATAGAGGGAAATAATAATACAAAACAGCGGATTATTTTGCCGCCTGAATTAGTCATAAGGCAATCGACGAAATTATTATAAGAGTTATTATTTTAAAAAAAAGGGGGGAACTGAACGAAGACGTCGTTCCTCTCTTTTTTTATGCCAATAATATACTAAATATTTGTTATATAATAAAAATTTTATAAATTCATAAAAAACGGTTGCTAAAATCGATCGGTATAGATAAAATAAAAAACAGAAAGGGAAAGCGCTTTCCTAAATTAGCAGGCAATTCTTTAAAGTATTTATGACCTATAAAGTTATGTAGTAAACAATAAAAATCAAGAAAGCGCTTGCTCTTAAAAAGCAGGCGCTCCTGAAGATTAACTAAATTGTAAGGAAGGAGAAAAGAAATTATGCCGCAAGTAAAAATAGGAATTTTAGGAGCAGGAGGAATTGCGAAGGTACATACATCGATTCTTAAAAGAGACGAACGAGTACAGATTGTTGGAGTAGCGGACATTGCAGAGGAACGAGCGGTAGCATTGGCAAAAGAGGCGGGAAGCGCCAAGGCGGTTAGTAGTTTAGATGATTTGTTTGAACTTGGTGTGGATGCTGTATACGTCACAACTCCAAATACGTTGCATGTGGAACCTGTATTGAAATGTTTACAAGAAAACGTTCATGTATTTTCAGAAAAACCAATGGCTACCTCTTTAGAAGAAGCGGAGCAAATAAAAAAAGCTGCGGAAACATCAAAAGCAATATACAATCTGGGAATGAACCGTCGGTACGCTTCAGTTTATAAAAAAGTAAAAGAACTGATTGCTTCTGGAGAAGTTACTCCTTATTTGGCGAATATTAAAATGAATCGAGGGGAGTTATTAAATCCTGCTTGGACAGCTGATCCGAAAATCACAGGCGGATTTTTATATGAAACTCCTTTCCATTTAATGGATATGTGTCGTTACTTATTTGGAGAAGTACAAACTGTTTATTGCGAAGCTAGACAAAATATTTCCAAAGAGGAATTAGATACATTTGCCATTATGATGACCTTTGAATCAGGCACTATCGCAAATTTTGTGACTTATGCTCATGCCGGATGGAGTTTCCCATTTGAAAGTTTAGAGGTTTATGGGAAATATTGTACGATTGCTACTCAAGAGCTGGAAAAGGTGATGTATGCTCCGGGATTGCAGCAACCAGCTCAGATTAGTGATTTTTATCAATTATCCATTGAAGAAAAGTGGGGATATCTAGAGGAAGATCGTTTATTTATCGATGCCATTATCCACGGAACAAAACCTCCTGTTACGGCAGAGGATGGATTCCGCTCCATTCAGCTATTGGAAGCGGTTTATGAAAGCGCTAAAACCGGAGAAATGATCGACTTTCGTCAAACAGCTCCATAACAATAAAAAGAGTAGGTGACGATATGGGCAAAAAACAAGTTCGCATTGGAATGGTCGGATATAAATTTATGGGAAAAGCGCATAGCCATGCTTTTCGTGATATTCCGTTTTTCTTTGACACGGATGCGGTTCCTGTTTTGCAAGCGGTTGCTGGACGTGATGAACAGCAAGTAAAACAAGCAGCTGAAAAGTTGGGGTGGGCATCGTACGAAACGGATTGGCGGTGTCTTATCGAGCGTGATGATATTGACGTCATTGATATTGTCACGCCGAACCATACGCACGCTGAAATTGCGATTGCTGCAGCGAAAGCAGGAAAACACGTTATTTGTGAGAAACCGCTAGCGTTAACGTTGGAACAATCGTTAGAGATGCTCGAGGCAGTCAATAAAGCTGGCGTTGTGCATATGGTTTGCCACAATTATCGGTTTGCGCCGGCTGTACAGTTTGCTAAACAACTAATTGATCAAGGCAAGTTGGGGAAAATCTATCATATTCGTGCTACGTTTCTGCAAGATTGGCTTATGGATCCCGGTTTTCCATTAATATGGAGGCTGAAGAAAGAGATTTCTGGATCAGGTACGCTTGGGGATATTGGGACACATATTATTGATTTGGCGCGTTTCTTAGTTGGAGAGTTTAGCGAAGTAATAGGAATGATGGAAACCTTTATTAAAAAACGGCCATTAGGTGATATGGATATCCATTTGAAAGGACGTGGAGAAAGCGGAAAATGGGGAGAAGTTGATGTAGATGATGCAGTTGCGTTTTTAGCGCGTTTTGAAAATGGGGCGTTGGGTGTATTTGAAGCGACTCGTTTTAGCAGAGGGAATCGTGCAGGAAATCGATTTGAAATTAATGGCGAAAGAGGCTCGATTCGTTGGGATATGGAAAATATGAACAACTTGCAAGTCTATTTAGAAGATGACGAGCGTGGTTTACAAGGATTTCGGACAATTAACTGCACAGAAGTAGAACACCCGTATGCATCAGCCTATTGGCCGGCCGGTCATATTATCGGTTATGAGCACACGTTTATTAACCTATTGTTTGAAATGATGAACGGAATTGCAGGCGGGTACAGCCCTGCCCCTAACTTTGAAGATGGTGTTCGCAATCAAGCAGTATTAGAAGCTGTTGAACGTTCTTCACAGACAGGCAAATGGATTAAAATATCTGAATTGTTAGAATGGACGAAATTGAAAGCGAATAAGTGTGGCGACTGCTTATAGATAAAACGGAATCTTCTATACCATATTAAGAAAGCGATTACATTGATGCGAAAGGTGTGTTGTTTGATGGCGGTTCGGTGTGCTGTTCTTGGATTAGGTCGGTTAGGTTATCACCATGCCAAAAATTTAGCCACCCATCAAATTAGTGGTGCGCAATTAGTCAGTGTTGTAGATCCGATGGAAGGACGCGCCGAGCAATTTGCTAGAGATTTCGGCATTGAACATTGGACGGAACATCCAGATGAAGTATTTGAAGATCCTCGCATTGATGCAGTTATTATTGTTACTCCAACAAGCACCCATGCTGATATGATTCAACGCGCAGCGAGAAATGGGAAAGCTATCTTTGTCGAAAAACCACTTACACAAAGTTTAGAAGAAGCGGATGAAATTATTAAAACGATTAAACAATACAATGTCATTTGCCAAGTTGGTTTTATGAGAAGATTTGATCCTGCTTATGCCGAAGCAAAGCGAAGAATTGAAGCAGGAGATATTGGGAAGCCAATCTATTTTAAAGGGATTACTCGCGACGCTGGTTCGCCGCCTGCAGAATTTATTAAACATAGCGGCCGCGTGTTTTTAGATGTCTCTATTCATGACTATGATATTGCGAGGTATTTGATGGGAGCCGAAATTACGTCCGTTTCTGCACATGGAAGAGTGTTATTGCATCCATTTATGGAAGAGTTTCAAGATCTCGATCAAGCGATTACGTATGTACACTTTGATTCTGGCGCAGCCGGCGATATTGAGGCAAGCCGCAACTCGCCTTATGGTCATGATATTCGCACGGAAATTATCGGTACAGAAGGTTCACTTTTTATTGGGACTCTTCGCAATCAAAATGTGACGTTATTAAATTCGAAAGGCAGCACATATGAGATTATTCCGGACTTCCAAACGAGATTTAATGATGCTTATCGTTTAGAACTTGTTCATTTTATTGAATGTGTCCGAAATAATCAAACTCCAAAGGTAACGGAAACAGATGGAAAGGTGAATTTAAAAATCGCTATTGCAGCGACGGAGTCTTTTGATAGCGGCAAAACGGTTGATATCAAGGGAGAATGTCTAGAAAAAAGTAATTAATTAAGAGAAGGTAACGATGCTGTCACAGGCACGTTTACCATATAAAAACAAGGGGGAGAAGGGTAAAATGAAGGTCCAAAAGAAGTGGGTTTCGTTTATGCTTTTATTACTGTTTAGCTTTACTCTGTTAGTCGGGTGTAATGAAAAGCAGGAAACTGCCCAAACATCAGGGGATAAGTCAGGGAAAATTGTAATTGGGGCCGCTCTTCCGGATTTTGATGACAAATGGCTTAGTTATTTACAAGATGGAATGAAAGAGTATGAAAAAACACAAAAAGATGTTGAAGTAATCTATGTCGATGCAATGAATGATGCTAGTAAACAGTTATCTCAGGTCGAAAATTTCATTCAACAAAAAGTCGATGCAATTGTATTAATACCGGTAGATACAGTTTCTGCGCCAGAAATGGTCGATAAAGCGAATCAAGCTAATATTCCGATTGTGGTTGTTAATAGGATTTTTGATGGTGTAGATAAGGCTACTGCTTATGTTGGTTCAGAGTCGATTAAAGCAGGTATCATGCAAATGGAAGAAGTGGCGAAATTACTTAACGGAAAAGGCAAAATCGCAATTATGAACGGACAGATGGGGCACGAGGCACAAATTAAAAGAACAGAAGGAAATAAACAAGTGATAAAAAAATATCCGGATATGAAGGTGGTACTGGAAGGAACTGCAGAATGGGATAGAGCGAAAGGCATGTCTTTAATGGAAAACTGGCTTCAGTCTGGAAAGAAAATTGATGCAGTAGTGTGCAATAATGATGAAATGGCGATCGGGGCTATTATGGCATTGGAAGATGAAGGAAAGCTCGATGATGTCATTGTAGCGGGAGTTGACGCAACACCAGACGCACTAGAATATGTAAAAGAAGGAAAATTAAAAGTGACCGTTTTCCAAAATGCCAAAGGGCAAGGTCAACAAGGATTAGAAGTAGCTATTAAAGCGGCAAAAGGAGAAAAAGTAGAAAAGTTTAATTGGATTCCGTACGAATTAGTAACAAAAGATAATGTAGAAGAGTATATCAAGAAGTGGCAATAAGGCAAAAAGGGAAGGATATTGCTGTGGCCAATATCCTTCCTAAAAAGAGATAATCTTAGCGAAAATGAGGGAAAGCTTATGAGCAAAGATTATGTGTTAGAAATGATTGATATTACAAAAGAATTTCCAGGAGTCAAGGCGTTGGACGGTGTGCAGCTTAAAGTGAAACAAGGAACAGTCCATGCATTAATGGGGGAAAATGGTGCTGGAAAATCAACATTAATGAAAATACTAATAGGAATTTATACTCCTGATAAAGGAAAAATTATATTTGATGGAGAGGAACTAAAACTTTCCACTATTAAACAAGCTCTTGATAAAGGGATTTCTATGATTCATCAAGAGCTTAGCCCGATACCAAATATGACAGTAGCAGAAAATATTTTCCTGGGCAGAGAGCCTAGCTATAGATTTACCGGATGGGTGAAAAAGAAAGAATTAGAAGAAAAAACAAGAAAGTTATTTGAAAGATTGGAGATCGATATCGATCCGAATACTAAAATGTCTGAACTGAGTATTGCTAATACGCAAATGGTTGAAATTGCGAAAGCGATTTCTTATAATTCTAAGCTTATCATTATGGATGAACCCACATCTGCTATTACAGAAAAGGAAGTCCATCACCTATTTAATATTATTCGTTCTTTGAAAAAAGAAGGTGTGTCAGTCATTTATATTACCCATAAGATGGATGAAATAGAGCAAATTACAGATGAAGTAACTGTATTAAGGGACGGAAAATATATAGGAACGAAGGCAAGCAATCAGATTACGAAAGATGAATTAATTCAAATGATGGTAGGAAGAGAATTAAATCAGATTTTCCATAAACGGCCTGTAGAAATTAAAGAGATAGCACTATCAGTAAAGGGTTTAACAAAAAAAGGAAAATTTGAAGATGTTAGTTTTGAAGTAAGGAGAGGGGAAATTGTAGGTTTTGCTGGATTGATGGGTTCAGGAAGAACAGAAGTCTTAGAGAGTGTTTTTGGAATTATCCCTTCCGATTCTGGAGAAATTTATGTCAACGGCAAAAGAGTAGACATTCGTTCCACAAGAGATGCCATTAAACATGGGATGGGGTTATTAACGGAAGATAGAAAATTAACAGGATTATTCTTACCATTATCTGTTCAAGATAACATGATTGCTGTAACTGTCGATCAATATACAAAGGGTGGATTTTTGCAACAAAGAAAAATTCGTGATGATTGTCAAAAACTAACTGAGCAATTAGCAATTAAAACGCCAAATTTGCAACAACTTATTAAATATTTAAGTGGCGGAAATCAGCAAAAGGCATTAATTGCTAGATGGTTACTTTATGATCCTGATATTTTGCTTTTGGATGAACCAACGAGAGGAATTGATGTAGGTGCAAAATCAGAAATTTATCATTTAATTTTTGAGCTAGCGGAGAAGGGAAAAGCAATTGTTGTTGTTTCTTCGGAACTACCAGAGATATTAGGATTAAGTGATCGAATTATCGTTATGCATGAAGGAAGAAAAATGGGCGAATTGTCCAGAGAAGAAGCGACACAAGAACGTATTATGCAGTTAGCGACAGGGCAATGGATTGAAAACAAGTTATAACGATAGGGGGAATGATGGGATGAATGGTCAAGTTTCTGTTGCCAACAAACAAGAGCAATCAAGTTTATCAACGAGTTCTAAAGAAAAAGTATATAAAATTTTACATCGATATGGAATGTTAATCATTCTTATTGCATTAATAGTCTTAATGTCATTTTTATCTCCTACTTTTTTAACAACAGGAAATTTATTGAATATTGTTAGACAAATGTCTGTAGTAGGAATCGTAGCTATCGGTGTTACGATTGTTATTATTACTACTGGAATAGATTTATCGTCAGGGTCTGTCATCGCTCTTGTTTCTGTTGTAGCGGCTAGTTTTGCCCATCCGGATACGTATCCGGTGATTGTCCCGATTCTCATTGGTCTCGGTCTGGGGCTTCTTACAGGTGTTATCAATGGAACGATTATTTCTAAAGCAAAAATCGCTCCGTTTATCGTCACGTTGGGAATGATGACAGCTGCAAGAGGAGCTGCGTTGTTGTTAAGTGATGGAAGACCAATTGGAAATTTATCGGATTCCTTTAGGTTTGTTGGCCAAGGGACAGTAGCAGGTATTCCAGTTCCAATCATTATCTTTGGATTTGTTGGATTGGTTTCATATATTCTTTTGAATAAGACAAAGTTTGGCAAATATGTATATGCCATTGGCGGAAATGAACAAGCAGCGATGATTGCTGGTGTTAATGTAGATAAGTATAAAATTTTCGTATACGCATATGCCGGCTTGCTATCAGGCCTTGCTGGAATTATTTTAACGTCTCGTATATCATCTGGTCAGCCAACGGCAGGAATGATGTATGAATTAGATGCAATTGCTGCGGCTGTTATTGGCGGTACAAGTCTTTCTGGTGGAATTGGCACAATTGGTGGTACGATTATTGGCGCGCTTATTATTGGTGTTATGAATAATGGGCTTGATTTGCTAAATGTCTCTCCATATTGGCAGCAAATTTTAAAAGGTGTCATTATAACTGTCGCTGTATTTATTGACTCTCGAAAAAATAGAAAATCGTGAGGAGGAAAAAGAAAGCATAATGAAAATCGCATTTAATCAAGCGACGACGATGAGGAAATCGACTTTGAAAACAGATTTAGAGCTTTGTGAGAAATATGGATATGATTTGATTGAAATTCGATTAGATAAATTAAGAGAGTTTCTTATTGACCACACAGTCGAAGAGTTAAAGAGATTTTTCGAACATCATCGAATTAAACCTTATGCATTTAATGCATTAGAGTTTATTACATTCAAAGATCAAGAAGAATATACACAAATACAAAAAGATTTGCGGTTTTTGTGTGAGATTGGTGAAGCGATCAACTGCAAAACCGTGATCGTTGTTCCAAGTTTTGATGTTGGTGAACATACCATATCAGAAATAAAGCATGAAACGGTACGAGTATTGCACGAGCTAGCGCAATTGGCGGAACCGTATGGATTGCGATTGGCACTGGAATTTTGTGGATATCCAAATTGTTCCGTAAATACATTTGCACAGGCGTATGATATCGTTCAAGAGGTAAATAGAGATAATGTGGGGATTGTTTTAGATTGTTTCCACTTTCATGCTATGAATTCTCATATTGATCACTTGCGGGAAGCGAATCCGAATAAAATTTTTGTGTTCCATATCGATGATTGCGAAGATTTGCCTGTTGGTGCATTGCGTGATCATCACCGAGTGTGGCCAGGAGATGGAGCGATTGATCTAGATCGAATTTTGCGCACATTAAAAGAGATTGGCTATTGTGAAATGGCATCGGTCGAATTATTTCGCCCGGAGTACTGGGAATGGGATATAGAAAAAACGATTAAGACGGCTAAAGAGAAAACAGAAAAAATATTAAGTCACTATTTTTCATTAAACCGATCGTAAAAAGGCGGTGGAAAATGATGAAGACGGTTCGATTAACGACTGCCCAAGCATTGATTAAATTTTTAAATCAACAATATGTCGAATTCGATGGAAAAGAGCAAAAATTTGTCAAAGGTATTTTCACAATTTTCGGACATGGGAATGTACTTGGTCTTGGACAGGCGCTCGAAGAAGATCCTGGAGAATTGGAGGTGTACCAAGGGCGTAACGAGCAAGGAATGGCACATGCGGCGATCGCTTTTGCGAAACAGAAACATCGAAAACAAATTATGGCATGCACTTCTTCTGTAGGTCCAGGAGCAGCTAATATGGTAACAGCAGCCGCAACTGCTTCAGCTAATAATATTCCAGTCTTATTGCTTCCAGGAGACACGTTTGCAACAAGGCAACCTGATCCGGTTCTTCAACAAATTGAGCATTATCATGATTTAACGATTTCTACGAATGATGCTTTTCGTGCCGTCAGTAAGTATTGGGACCGAATCAGCCGTCCGGAGCAACTCATGACGGCAATGATTAATGCGATGAGGGTGTTGACAGATCCGGCGGACACAGGTGCAGTCACCATTGCTCTGCCACAGGATGTTCAAGGAGAGGTATATGATTTTCCTGAGTATTTTTTCCAAAAGCGTGTTCATCGCATTGAGCGCCGTGTGCCGACTGTTGATGCAGTGAAAGATGCAGTGGAGCTGATTCGCAGAAAGAAAAAGCCAATTATTATTTGCGGCGGGGGTGTCCGCTATTCGGAAGCGGCGGAAACATTAAAAAGATTTTCTGAAAAATTCCATATTCCTTACGGTGAAACACAGGCTGGTAAAAGCGCCATTGAAAGCACCCATGCTTATAATCTTGGAGGAATTGGGGTAACTGGCAATCTTGCTGCCAATATGATTGCGAAAGAAGCGGATCTTGTTATTGGAATTGGCACAAGGTATTCAGATTTTACAACTGGTTCCAAACAGTTATTCCAAAATCCAGATGTAGAATTTTTAACCATTAACGTGTCTGAATATCATGCATATAAGTTTGATGCGGTGAAAATCGTTGCTGATGCCAAACTAACACTTCTAGCACTTGAACGTGAACTGGAGAAGATTGGTTATCGTTCAGAATATACAAATGAAATTGAAATGGCAAAGTCAAAATGGAATGATGAATTAAGACGTTTGCATCACGTACGATACAATGAACAGGGGTTTGTGCCAGAAATTGCTGGTCATCTCGATGAAGTGCTTCCTGAGTTTTATGAATCATTTGGCTCTTGTTTAACACAAACAGAAGTAATTGGGGTTATCAATGAGCTTATTGATGAAGATGCGATTATCGTCGGTGCGTCAGGAAGCCTGCCAGGCGATTTACAGAGAATGTGGGTATCGCGCAAACCGAATACGTACCATATGGAATACGGCTATTCGTGCATGGGATATGAAATTTCCGGAGCCCTTGGGGTGAAAATGGCGGAGCCGGAGAAAGAAGTATATGCGCTTGTAGGTGATGGCAGCTATCTCATGCTTCATTCTGAGCTCATTACAAGTATTCAGGAGCGGAAAAAAATCAATGTGCTTCTTTTTGATAACGCTGGCTTCGGATGTATTAACAATTTGCAAATGGACAACGGAATGGGCAGCTTTGGCACCGAATTCCGCTATCGCAATAAGGAAACAGGGCGTTTAGATGGAAGCCTGATCCGTATAGATTTTGCGCAAAGTGCAGCCGGATATGGGGTGAAAACATATAAAGTTCATACGCTCGAACAGTTAAAAGAAGCATTGGAAGATGCGAAACAGCAAACGGTATCGACATTGATTGATATTAAAGTTCTCCCGAAAACGATGACACATGGTTATGAATCATGGTGGCATGTCGGCGTTGCCGGAACTTCTCGGAATCCAAAAATAATGGAAGCCTATGCGAAGAAAGAAAACGAATTGAAAAAAGCGCGAAAATACTGATAAAACATTTACAAAATGAGGTGTATAGGACAAATGGGGATAAATAGAACAGCAGAAAATCCATTTCGAGTTGGTATTGCTCCTATTAGCTGGGTCAACGATGATATCCCTGGTCTTGGCGACCATTATACACAAGATCAAGTATTATCGGAAATGGCTTCGTTGGGATACATTGCTACAGAAATGGGGAGGATTTTTTCGCAAGATCCTCCATCATTAAGATCAAAGCTAGAAAAATACGGAATTCAACTAGCAAGCAAATTTATAGGCGTATTCTTTTCTGATGAAACACGTTTAGAAGAGGAGCTGCAATCATTTCAGACATGGGTGAATTATTTACGCGAAATGGGTTGTAAGCACGTCATTGTGTGTGAAATGGGGGGATCGATGCATTGGGATCCTCGCCGTTCACCTGAGGATAAAACAATTCAAAAGTTAACGGAGAAAGAATGGGAATCGTTGGTTAAAGGGTTACATAGGGCTGCGAAACTATGCCAATCATTTGATATGAAACTCGTTTATCATTTCCATGCTGGTACTGTGGTAGAAACGGCGGATGAAATTGATCATTTAATGGAGCTGACGGATCCGGATCTTGTCCATTTGCTATATGATACGGGGCATGCATTGTATGGTGGTTACGATCCGCTAGCACTTTTGCATAAGTATGAGGATCGAATTGAATATGTTCATTTAAAAGATGTTCGGCTTCATGTTCTTGAACAAGTGCGAAAGGAGAATCTTGATTTTCGCAGCGCTGTGTTACGTGGAATGTTTACCGTACCGGGGGACGGTTGCATTGATTTTGTTCCCATTTTTGAAAAATTGATAGAAATTCAATATGACGGCTGGATCATTGTTGAAGCGGAACAAGATCCCGCTGTTGCGCACCCATATAAGTATGCAAAAATGGCAAAGGATTATATTGATTCGGTTGTTCAAACTTTGCTGGCTACGAGACAACGATAAAGGAGTGAGAAAATATATGAGTCGGTTAGTGATTTCGAGTCACAAGCCTGATAAGGAAGGAAATGCAGTGAGAGTGACACCGGAATCTGCCGAATGGAAGTATATCGGATTCGAAGTATACGTTCTCCAAAAAGGGCAAAAGCTGCGGAAGAAAACAGTGAATCAAGAAGCATGCCTAGTTCTTCTTAGCGGAAAGGCAAATGCATTCACTCAATATGGACAATGGAAAAATATTGGTGAACGAATGAGTGTATTTGAAAAAATTCCTCCGTATTCTGTATATGTTCCTTCTGGAGATTTTTTTGAAGTAGAGGCTGTAACGGATCTCGAATTAGCAGTCTGCTGGGCGCCAGGGAAAGGTACTTATTCTGCCAGATTAATTGACCCTAGCGAGATAGAAGTAGAAATAAGAGGTGCAGGAAACATTGAACGAAGAGTTCATCATATTCTTCCAGAACAAAAACAAGCCGATAGCTTACTAGTGGTAGAAGTGTTTACACCAGAAGGAAACTGGTCCAGCTATCCGCCACACAAGCATGATCAAGATAATTTGCCACATGAATCATATTTAGAAGAAACATACTATCACAAAATTAACCACGAACATGGATTCGCTTTACAAAGAGTGTATACTGACGATCGCTCGCTAGATGAAACAATAGTAATAAAAAATGGAGATGTCGTATTAGTGCCGAAAGGATACCATCCTGTTGCGGCGCCGCCAGGATATGAAGTGTATTACTTGAATGTCATGGCCGGACCAGTCCGAACGTGGAAATTTCAAAATGACCCGGATCATCAATGGGTAATGGAAAGCAAGTTAGCAGCAAAACATTCTTAAAAGAAAGGAGGCTGTTTGATGAGTTATTTAATATTTGATCCGCAGAAGCCGTTAGACTTTGTTGCGATAGGGCGGCTATGTATTGATTTAAATGCCAATGAAATTAACCGACCGATGGAAGAAACGGTGACGTTTACAAAATATGTAGGCGGTTCCCCGGCTAATATCGCAGTTGGAATATCTCGTCTAGGGATGAAGACGGGATTTATTGGCCGTGTAGCAGACGATCAGATGGGAAGATTCATTATTCATTATTTGAAAAAAAATCATATTGATACATCCAATGTGATTACCGATAAATCAGGAAGCGTAACAGGGCTTGCTTTCACTGAAATAAAAAGCCCAACGGATTGTAGCATTCTTATGTATCGGGACAATGTCGCTGATTTGAAGTTGGAGCCAGAGGATATCAAAGAAGACTATATTAAACAAACAAAGGCTCTCTTAATTTCAGGAACGGCTTTAGCAAAAAGCCCGTCCAGGGAGGCGGTGTTTTTAGCATTACAATATGCGAAAAGACATGGAGTCGTTGTGTTCTTTGATTTGGATTACCGTCCTTATACGTGGAAATCTCGTGAAGAAACAGCAATTTATTATAACTTAGCCGCAGAAAAATGTGATGTCATTATTGGAACAAGAGAAGAATTCAACATAATGGAGCGATTTGAAAGCACCCAAAATAATGATGAGGGAACAGCAAAAAAATGGTTTAATTACCAAGCAAAAATTGTCGTTATTAAGCACGGTAAAGATGGTTCGATTGCTTATACAAAAGAAGGAGAGAAATTTGTGGGAACCATTTTCCCTGCTAAAATCATTAAAACATTCGGAGCTGGTGACTCATATGCCGCTGCCTTTATTTATGGATTAATGCAAGGGTGGGATATTCCGAAAGCGATGGAATATGGGGCGGCTGCTGCTTCCATTGTCATTTCTAGCCATAGCAGTTCAGATGCGATGCCGACATTACAACAAATCGAAGAAATTATCCAGAAATATGGGAATAATCAAATAATAACGAAATAAAACAAGGAGGAAGAATAGCATGACAACAACGGCTGGAGTACAAACATTAAAAAATTATATTGGAGGACAATGGGTGGACTCCGCTTCTGGAAAAACGGAAGTGGTTCCGAATCCAGCTACAGGAGAAGTTTTGGCTTATGTTCCTATTTCTAATAAGGAAGATTTAAATAAAGCTGTTGCAGCGGCAAAAGAAGCTTTTAAAGATTGGAGCAAAACGCCGGTGCCGCGTCGGGCCCGGATTTTATTTAAGTATCAGCAACTGCTTGTTGAACATTGGGAAGAGCTTGCACGCTTAGTAACGTTAGAGAATGGAAAGAGTTATAGCGAAGCATACGGAGAAGTTCAACGGGGAATCGAATGTGTTGAGTTTGCCGCAGGAGCACCTACGTTAATGATGGGAAAACAGCTTCCAGATATCGCAACAGGCATTGAGTCTGGAATGTATCGTTATCCGCTGGGAGTAGTCGGGGGAATTACGCCATTTAACTTTCCGATGATGGTGCCGTGCTGGATGTTTCCATTAGCGATTGCTTGCGGAAATACGTTTGTCCTAAAACCATCCGAACGTACGCCGATGCTTGCCAACCGTTTGGCAGAATTGTTTAAAGAAGCAGGGCTTCCGGATGGCGTGTTGAATATCGTTCATGGAGCACATGATGTGGTGAACGGGTTGTTAGAACATCCAGATGTAAAAGCAATTTCCTTTGTTGGTTCGCAACCTGTCGGTGAGTATGTATATAAAACAGCGGCTGCGCATGGAAAACGCGTTCAAGCGTTAACTGGGGCAAAGAATCATTCCATTGTTATGCCAGATGCCGACTTAGATTTAGCAGTTCAGCAAATTATCAATGCTGCATTTGGATCTGCTGGAGAAAGATGCATGGCTACTTCTGTTGTGGTTACTGTGGGAGATATTGCAGATGCGTTTGTAGAGAAATTAGTCAAAGCGGCAAGTGAGATTAAAATTGGAAACGGTTTGGATGGGGATGTATTCCTTGGGCCGGTTATTCGCGAATCGCATAAGGAACGAACAGTCAAATACATTGAACTTGGAGAAAAAGAAGGAGCACTTTTAGTAAGAGACGGTAGAAAAGATGCTGCGACAAATGCCAATGGTTATTTTATCGGTCCGACCATTTTTGATCGCGTAACAACCGATATGACGATTTGGAGAGATGAAATTTTTGCGCCTGTTTTATCTATTGTTCGAGTAAATACATTGGATGAAGCGATTGAAGTTGCCAATAAATCTCCATTTGCTAACGGTGCTTGTATTTATACAAAAGATGGAAGAAATGTTCGAAAATTCCGTGATGAAATTGATGCGGGAATGTTAGGAGTCAACTTGGGAGTACCAGCGCCAATGGCGTTTTTCCCATTTTCCGGGTGGAAAAATTCGTTTTATGGTGATCTTCATGCAAATGGAACAGACGGTGTCGAGTTTTATACACGCAAGAAAATGGTTACTGTTCGCTGGTAATGGCAAAGAGTATCAAGCGGTTTCAGCTTGATACTCTTTCCATATTACTGCTAAAAGAGGTGATAGTAAATGGCGTTAGTATCGATGAGAGAGATGTTGCGTCAGGCATTAGAAGAAAAATATGCGGTAGGTCATTTTAATATGAATAACTTGGAATTTGCACAGGCTATTCTTCAGGCAGCGGAAGAAGAACAATCCCCGGTCATTTTGGCAGTGAGCCCAGGATACATCCCACATTTAGGAGGCTTACGAACAGCAGCAGCAATTGTAAAAGAACTGATCAAAGAATATAACATTACTGTTCCAGTTGCTCTCCATTTGGATCATGGTTCATCATATGAGCAATGCTTACAAGCCATGTATGCAGGATTTACTTCTGTCATGATTGACGCTTCACACTATCCTTTAGAAATGAATATTGCGGAGACAAAAAAGGTAGTGGAGGCCGCTCGTGTTTTCGGCGTCTCTGTTGAAGCGGAAGTAGGCAGAATCGGAGGACAAGAGGATAATGTTATCGTTGATGAGGCAGAGGCGATGTATGCGATTCCGGAAGAATGTGAACGCCTTGTGAAAGAGACAGATGTCGACTGTCTTGCTCCAGCATTAGGATCTGTTCATGGTCCATATAAAGGAAAACCGAAGCTAGGATTTGCAGAAATGGAACAGATCAAGCGATTGACTGGTGTACCGCTTGTTTTGCACGGCGGCACAGGAATTCCTCTTGACGATATCCGCTTGGCGATTTCGTTAGGTACAGCAAAAATTAATGTGAACACAGAGAATCAAATAGCGTTTACCAACATGATTCGGCGCGTTTTAGAAGAAAACATTGCATTGTATGATCCGCGAAAATATTTAGCGGAAGCGAGAGAAGCGGTAAAAAATACAGTGAAACAGAAGATGCGTGAATTTGGTTCATCAGGAAAGGCGGAAAAAATTCGTCGTGAGAGCCGAACAAAAAAGATAATTTTATAAGGAATGAGACTTTATGATAGAGTCATTAAAAATAAGAAAACGACTGACTATTCGTCAGAAAGTATGGATAACTTTTTTGTTAATTGGTTTTCTATTCTTTTTGACAGTAGGCAGCTTTTATTACTGCATCATTGCAATAAATCGTGCTTATGATGATTTTCTTCACCGGAGAATGGTTGTGTTGAGAAACTCCGAACATATTCAACTACAAGCTTTGCAGCAAATCAATAGTTTACGTGCTTTTCTTATATCTGGTAATCAGCAGTATATAAGAGATATGGAGAATGCTAATAAAGAATTAGAGAATATTCTTAATGATACGAAAAAAATAGTAAAAAATAATGAAGAACAAAGTCGTATTAGAAGAATACAACTGCTTAATAAAGGATTTATTGATTCGTCAAAACATGCAATTAACTACAGAGAAGATAATGCTCCAATACAGTTGATTTCTTCTCTTGCTGATTTTTCCAATAAATTTGCAAATGATATTTTACTTGAGTCCAAGAAACTATCAAGTCTGGAAGAGAAGCTTCTCAAGAAACAAATTTCTCGAAATAGTTACCTTTTTATTCAACTGATTTCTATACTTATTCTCGTTTGTATCTTTGTGTCATTTCTCTTTTTGTTTATTGGATGGATGGTGTCTAGAATGATTGTCAAGCCGGTTGTGGTGGTATCAAACGCTGCGCAAAAAATTGCCTCTGGCGATTTGATGTTAAGCACTATTCAAGTCAATAATAAAGATGAAATTGGTGAGTTGGCACAATCGTTTAACAACATGACACGAAGTCTTCGCCAGCTTATTCAAGAAGTCAGTGGGAATGCAGAACAAGTAGCGTCGTTTTCTCAGGAATTAACCGCAACTGCAGAACAAACAAGAACAGCAACTGAACAAATTGTTGCTACGATGCAGGAAGTGTCAGCAGGTGCTTATAAACAAATAGAAAATATTGAATATACTTCACAAATCATTCAAGAAATGTCTTTAACTGTACAACAAATTGCCGCTCATGCTCAAGTTGTTTCTTCAAAAGCGATAGAAGCTTCCGAAAAATCAGCAGAAGGAAGAAAAGCAATAGAGATGTTAGTACAACAGATGACATTAATTAATCAAACAGTAAGCGGTTTGTCAAACGTAGTAAAAGAGTTAGGAATGCATTCGAGAGAAATTAATCAAATAATTAAAGTGATTACCGAACTTTCTGAGCAAACACATCTATTAGCATTAAATGCAACTATAGAGGCGGCAAGGGCTGGGGAACATGGACGCGGATTTGCTGTGGTAGCGGATGCAGTCCGCAATTTGGCAGAACAGTCTGCGCAATCTGCTCAGCAGGTTTCCTTATTAATCAGTAAAATTCAACAAGAAACAAGTAGAGTTGTAATATCGATGGATGATGTGACAAAAGAAGTAGGATCTGGCCTACAATTGGTTAACTTTGCTGATGAATCGTTTGCTCATATCCATAATACAGTCAGCGAAGCGACTATCCAAATGCAAAATGTATCATCTGCTGTAACACACGTGGTATCAGGCACAGAACAAATCGTACAATCGATGAAACAGGTAAAGACAATTACAGAGTCAGCCCATTTTGGAGTACAAGGAGTATCTGCGGCAACAGAAGAACAACTGGCGTCCATGCAAGAAGTTTCTGCTGCTGCTCATACGCTATCACAAATGGCGGAGAAGCTGCAGATGTTAATTAGGAATTTTAAAGTATAACACAATGAGAGGGGGGATAAGTTGCGCTCATTTTCTTTTAATATAAATCGGTTCCTTTTTTTAATTGCTTTATTTACATTTTGGTTTTCGAATTTTATTTATATGACAAATGAAAGATCTTATCTTAGTGATGAGAGAGCCATTGCTTTTAAGGGCTTCTTTACTTTTCATTCTGGTTCATAGCATCATCTTTACTACAATGTTTGGAGTTATACCAATGTATGTGTTGCAAATAGGATTTCAAGAGAATGACTTGAGCATGATTGTTTTTTCGTTTATGATTCCCCATGCATTAGCGACACTTTTTATGGAAAAATTGTTTGTTCCTGAAACCGCTTTAGCAGAAATTTTTATTAAATTTTTTATGATTGTGCGGTAAAATCATAGTGGTAAAAATTCTATTTTAGCAACGGGGAGATGGATGAGTGGGATCAGAAATCATGCAATTTTTCAAGAGATCGGCATGGAAGAGAATCGTTATTTTTTCTGTTTTAATTTTTATTCTTTACTTAGTCCGGAGCATTTTAAATATTATTTTGCTTACCTTTATTTTTTCCTTTTTAATGAATGGGCTTGTTGATTTTATTTCAAAAAGGATTCGCATCAATCGGAAAATTATTGTGCTGCTGCTGTATGTCGCGGTCGTTTCCATCCTTGTCTACGGCGTCGTCAAATATTTGCCGGTCGTGATTAACGAGATTTCACAGCTGATCAAACAGCTTACGGAATTTTATTCGAAACCCCAAGATAATATTGTGTTTAATTATATTATCGAGCAACTGAAACATTATGAAATTACTACTTATCTGAATTTTGGAATGACATATTTAATCAAATATTTCAGCGATATTGGCAGCGTCGGTCTGCAAATTTTGCTTGCGTTAATTTTAAGTTTGTTTTTCCTCCTAGAAAAAGAGAGGATTATTTCGTTCACGAATCGTTTTAAGTATAGCAAAATCAGTCCTTTTTATAATGAATTGGAATATTTTGGTAGAAAATTTGTCCGCACGTTTGGAAAAGTCATTGAGGCTCAATTCATCATCGCAACGGTTAATATGGCGATTACGGTAGCAGGCTTGTGGATCATGGACTTCCCGCAATTATTCGGGTTGGGGATATTAATCTTTTTTCTCGGCTTGATTCCTGTGGCGGGCGTGATCATTTCGTTGTTTCCGCTCTGCTTTATCGCTTATAGTATAGGCGGAATCATGAAAGTCGTTTATATTCTCATTATGATCGCTGTTATTCACGCGCTGGAAGCGTATGTGTTAAATCCGAAATTGATGTCCTCGAAAACGAATTTGCCCGTTTTTTATACGTTTATCGTTTTGATTTTTTCAGAGCACTTTTTTGGCGTATGGGGGCTGATTTTAGGGATTCCTGTATTTGTATTTATTCTTGATGTGTTAGGAGTAAAGACAGTGCAGGGAAAACGGGATGACGATGATGAATAAGTTGTTCTAGAAGGCCCCAAAACGATATGCGAAGATGCAACGCGCCGGCTCATTAGTGCCGGCGCGGCGTTTTTTCAGCCTGTTTCCACTTTTTTAGTTTTTTCACGAGCGTTGAGTGATCGATCCCAAGTTGCTGTGCTGCTTTTCGCAGCGATGAATGTTTTTCGATTGCTTCATAGATGAGGCGTCTTTCAAATTGTTCGACCCGTTCTTTGAGCGTAAGCGGAAATGTGGCTGCCGTTTGGTCATAAATGTGTAAAGGAAGGTCGTGCGGTTCAATCAGTTGGGACGGGACGGAAACGACCATATTTTCCACCAAGTTTTTCAGCTCCCTTACATTTCCCGGCCAGTGGTAACGCTGTAAAATCTCCTTTGTTTTCGGAGACAAATGTTTATCGATTCGGTAAAGCTTGCAGTAAAAGGAAAAGTAATGGTCAAGTAGCGGCTCGATATCTTCAGGGCGTTCAGCCAATGGAGGAATATACATTTCAATGACTTGCAGCCGATAATATAAATCTTCGCGAAATTTTCCTTGGGAAATCAGTTCTTTTAAATTTCGGTTCGTTGCCGCGATAATGCGCACGTCCAGCTTTTTCGTTTTATGGCTTCCGATTCGTTGCACTTGTTTTTCTTGCAGCACCCGCAATAGCTTTACTTGCAGCGACAATGGCATTTCCCCGATTTCGTCAAGCATGATCGTCCCTTTGTCTGCTAATTCTAACAGACCGATTTTCCCGTCTTGCCGCGCTCCTGTAAACGCTCCCTTTTCATAGCCGAATAATTCGGATTCCAGCAACGCTTCCGGTATGGCCCCGCAGTTTACTTTAATAAATGGCTTGTCTTTCCGCGGGCTTAGATGGTGAATCAAGTTGGCGATGACTTCTTTTCCGACGCCAGATGGCCCGGTTAGCAAGACGGTAGTTGGATAAGGTGCGATTTGTTGGACTTTGTCGAAAATCTGTTTCATCGCGGAGCTGCGAAATACAATTTGTTCGTTGGAACCATCAACAGAGAATGTATAGCGATGGTGGTTCATTTTCGAGAAACTTTTTGCTTTTTCAAGCTCTGCTTTCATTTGAATGAGTTGCGAGATGTCGCGAACGCTTGTCACGACCATTTCGATATCTCCTTGCTCATTGAAAACGGGGTTTCCGGTGACAATGACATCTTTTTTGCCGCCGATTTTTTGCAAGATAGAAATGCGCTTTTTTTGTTGTAAAACGAGAAGAGAGACGGATTGATCAAAATACCCTTTTTTGACTAAATCATACATATGCTTTCCGATCAGTTCTTCGCGGCGGAATCCTGTAATGGTTTCATAAGCGGAATTTACCATGATCGTAATGCCGTTTTGGTCAACAACATAAATGCCATCTGTCGAAAATTCGATAATTGTTTCCATTTGCTTAAAAAGAGAATGGTAGTGTTCCATTTGTGATATATCTTGAAGGACGCCGATCGCTCCTATTAATTCGCCGTTTCGGTACAACGGAGTTCGATTGACGAGGCATTGGCGTCCCGCAATGGTCATTTTCACCCCGATCGAGCTTGTTTCGCTCTCAAGAACATGAGGAAGCTGGGTGGTTGGAATAAGATCACGTATATCTTTTCCTTCCCAATGTTCGTTTTCTATCTGAAGAAGTTTTTTAGCAGAAGAATTGATTAATAAAATTTTTCCATCTTGATCTACCACGATGACCGCATTATGGATGGAGGAAAAAATGCTTTCCCATATATGGGGATCGATAATGGTTTGTTTCATCCTATCAGGCCTCCTTATGTTGAGGGTGGTGAAAAAATTCAATATATGGTGAAAAAGATCACCATCAGCATTATTTGCTGTTCGTTTCTTATGGTGATTTTTTTCACCATATTTATTATTAATATTATCAAAATAAGTTATTTTAACAATATTTTTAGTCTTGGCACGATATTTGCGTTATTGTTAGTTGAGCGATAAAGACAAGGAGGGAGAGAGAATGAGCGAAGAAACGAAAGGGTTATTCATCGATGGAAAATGGGTGAAGAAGCAAAGAACGTATGAATTGCGCGCCCCTTATAACGGGCAATTGTTGGCGCACATCAGCATGGCCGATGCAGATGATGTAGAGAAGGCGGTTTCCGGGGCGCAGCGGGCGTTTCAAACGATGAAGGAGTTGCCTGCCTATCAGCGCTCGGAAATTTTATTTCGGGTTGTGCAGATATTGAAAAAACGCAAGGAAGAAATGGCGCAGATTGTCGCCAAGGAAGCAGGAAAGCCGATTCGCGCCGCCCGGGGGGAACTGGAGAGAACGATCGTGACATATCAATTTGCCGCAGAAGAGGCAAAACGGATTTATGGGGAAACGATTCCGATGGATGCCGCTCCTGGCGGAGAAGGCCGCATTGGCATAACGTGGCGCGAACCGTTGGGGGTTGTCGTGGCGATTACCCCTTTCAACTTTCCTTTTAATCTTGTTGCCCATAAACTTGGCCCGGCTTTTGCCGCAGGAAATACAGTAGTATTAAAGCCGGCGGAACAAACCCCTTTAAGCGCGCTCGCGATCGCGGAAATTTTCCAAGAAGCAGGTCTTCCGGACGGGGCATTGCAAGTCATCACCGGGAGCGGCCGGGAACTTAGCGATGCTTTGCTAATGGATGAACGGGTGAAAAAAATTACGTTTACCGGAAGCGCGCCAGTGGGAAAATTGATTAAGCAAAAAGCAGGCTTAAGAAAAGTGACGCTCGAGCTTGGTTCGAACGCGGCATTAATTGTCGAACCGGATGTTGCGTTGGACAAAATCATTCCGCGGTGTGTAGAAGGAGCGTTTTCTTACGCCGGCCAAGTGTGCATTTCGCTCCAGCGCATTTATGTACATGAAACGATTTACGAAGCGTTTTGCAAACGCTTTATTGAACAGGCCAAACAGCTAAAAGTCGGCGATCCTTTAGATGAAGACACGGACATAAGCGCGATGATTCATCAAAGAGAGGCAGAGCGCATTGAATTGTGGGTCGAAGAAGCAGTTCAATCCGGAGCGAAAATTGGATTGGGCGGCATACGCAACGGCTCGGTGTATTCCCCAACAGTTTTGCTTGACGTAAAGCGGGACATGGCAGTCTCGTGCCGGGAAGTTTTTGCACCGGTTGTGTCGATCGTTCCATACCGGGAATTACAAGAGGCTATTGACATGGTCAATGATTCGGTATACGGACTGAATATCGGAATTTATACAACCAATATTCAGCGTGCTTTATATGCAGCGCGGCACATTGAGTCTGGCGCCGTGATCGTCAATGACATCCCAACGTTCCGCGTCGACCATATGCCGTATGGAGGAGTAAAAGAGAGCGGTTACGGACGCGAAGGGATTAAATACGCCGTGCAAGAGATGACGGAATTAAAGTTTGTTTCGATAAAAACAAATGTTTAAAAGGGGAGAGGAAAGGGTTATGTCCAATATGATAAAACCGCGTCCAAAGCTTTATGTCATGGATAACGGGAGAATGAGAATGGATAAAAACTGGATGATCGCGATGCATAATCCGGCGACGATTCATAATCCGAATGCGCAAACCGAGTTTGTAGAATTTCCGATTTATACGGTGTTGATTGACCATCCGGAAGGAAAAATTTTATTTGATACATCTTGCAATCCAAACTCGATGGGGCCCCAAGGGAGATGGTCGGAAGCGACTCAGCAAATGTTTCCGTGGACGGCAAGCGAAGAATGTTATCTTCACAATCGGCTTGAACAGTTAAAAGTAAGGCCAGAAGATATTAAATATGTTGTTGCTTCACATTTGCATTTGGATCACGCGGGCTGCCTGGAAATGTTTACAAACGCGACGATCATTGTCCATGAAGATGAGTTCAACGGCGCGCTCCAATGTTACGCGCGCAATCAAAAAGAAGGCGCATATATTTGGGCCGATATTGATGCATGGATAAAAAATAACTTGCAATGGCGCACGGTGAAGCGTCATGAAGACAATATTATCCTCGCTGAAGGAGTTAAAATTTTGAATTTCGGAAGCGGCCATGCGTGGGGAATGCTCGGGTTGCATGTGGAGCTTCCCGAGACGGGCGGGATCATTCTCGCTTCAGATGCGATTTATACGGCAGAAAGCTACGGGCCGCCGATTAAGCCGCCGGGCATCATTTATGACTCCCTTGGTTATATGAATACGGTCGAACGGATCCGGCGGATCGCGCAGGAAACAAATTCGCAAGTATGGTTTGGCCATGATTCTGAGCAATTTAAAAAATTCCGCAAATCTACGGAAGGCTATTACGAGTGAGAAAGGAGAGAAGTGAAATGAGTGTTTCGCGCATTGTATTTACATCGCTGAACTATGTCGGCTGGGGGGCATTGGATAACTTGCTTCCGGAAGTGGAGCGGTTTTCTCCGAAGAAAATATTAGTCGTAACAGATCCAGCGTTAGAGAAAATCGGCCTTGTTCAACGTGTGACAGATCCGCTTGCACAACGTGGGTATGACGTTCAGCTTTATACAGATGTAGTGCCGGAACCGCCGCTGGAGACGGGAGAAAAATTAGTTTCCTTTACAAGGGAAGGAAAGTTTGACCTCATTATCGGCGTCGGCGGCGGAAGTGCGATGGATTTGGCGAAACTGGCGGCGGTTTTGGCTGCACATGAAGGGAAAGTAGCCGATTACCTTAATTTAACGGGAACGAAAAAAGTCGAGAAAAAAGGCCTGCCGAAAATATTAATTCCGACTACATCAGGGACCGGGTCAGAAGTGACAAATATTTCTGTGCTCTCTTTAGATACGACAAAAGATGTGGTAACACATGATTATTTATTAGCAGACGTGGCGATTGTCGACCCGCAACTGACCGTTTCTGTTCCGCCGCGCGTGACAGCTGCGACAGGCATTGATGCGCTGACCCACGCAGTTGAAGCATACGTATCCGTCAATGCAAGCCCAACGTCAGACGGTTTAGCGCTGCAGGCGATTCGTTTGATCGCGCGGTCGCTGCGCAAAGCGGTGGAAAACGGAGCGGACAAGCAGGCGCGGATCGATATGAGCAACGGCAGCTATTTGGCGGGATTGGCGTTTTTTAACGCTGGGGTCGCAGGAGTTCATGCGCTGGCCTACCCGTTAGGCGGACAGTTTCATATCGCCCACGGTGAATCGAATGCGGTGTTGCTTCCGTATGTGATGGGATATATCCGCAAAAGCTGCACGAAACGGATGGCCGATATTTTGAACGCACTAGGAGGAAACTCAAGCTTTCTCTCTGAAGAAGAAGCTTCGTATAAATGTGTCGAAGAACTGGAGAGAATTGTCCGCGATGTCGGCATTCCAAGAACGCTCGGTGGATTCAACATCCCAGAGAGCGCATTGGAAAGCTTAACGAAAGATGCCGTCCAGCAAAAACGCTTGCTTGCGCGCAGCCCGCTTCCATTGCTTGAGGACGATATACGGACGATTTACCAATCCGCTTTTCGGGGTGTAGTAACGGAGCCGAAATAAACAGGAATGCGCTTCGAGCGTGTTAAAATTTCAGCGGCGAAGGGGAGCTTTCTGCTTTCCTTCGCTTTTATTTTGCGAAAAGACGGCATTGCTCCGTTCATAAAACAACAGCAAGGAAAATGGAAAGAGTGCATACAATCAACGAGCCGGGAGGGTAACGAAACAAGCTGGCAAAAGTTTGTTATGAGAAGGAAGCGGCAAAAAAGAAAGGGCAGCGTCAAGCTGTCCTTCCGCAATTATATCCGGTTTTGCACAGCTCTTAATACTTCATAAGCGCGGTCGCCAATTAATTGAATAAGCTGTTCGAAAATGGCGTCACGCTGCAAATCAAGTTCCACGATTCGCTTGGCTAGTTCAAAAGCTTTCGGATCCATTTCGCTGACCACCTCTGTTTTTTTGTAATGGATGCTGTTCATATTCATGCCGCAGTTCGCGGACTGTCCATTGTTGAAGTACGCTGGCGTCGGGAAACAAACCGGTTTGCAGAAGCTTGTAAATGTAAAATTGTTTTTGTTTAGTAATTGCCGTCCGCAGAAGTTTCCCCATCTTTCCCCCTCCTTCATTTACTTTTAAGTATATGATGCTTTGGTTCATTTCTCATTTATCCTGTTAATTTTTCTTACAAAGAAATAGAAAATATGTTAAATTACCTAACAATAATAACCATTAATTAAAGAAAAACGATATAATTATGTTATAAAAAATAACATTTATAGAGGTGAAAGATATGACAAATAAGGACGATTCATACAAATTCAAAAAAGTCATCTCTATTGGCACTGTTAGTGAGTTAACGGGGCTATCCCAGCGCCAAATCCGATATTATGAGGAACGCAAACTCATTTTTCCGGACCGATCGAAAGGGATCCGAAAATATTCATTCGCTGATGTGGAACAATTAATGGAAATTGCCGATAAACGCGAAGAAGGTGTTCCGACGCAGGAAATCCGGCGCGAAATGACAAAAGAGATTCGGGAAAAAATGTTAAAAGGACAGATGAATGCCCATTTCCGGTTTCGTTCATAAAAACATCCCCCTCCTTTTTCAAGGAGAGGGATATTTTTTGGTCAATTTATAAAAAAATATATATACAATTCTATAGAAAAATAGAATTAATTTTTATAAATGACTAGACATTTTTTATATTTGTATATATAATTTAAAATGTAAACGGTATCATTAACGAGCATAAAGGAGGTTGCATCATCATGAAACGGATTCTTTTAGCTTGCAGCTCAGGGATGTCTACAAGTTTATTGGTAACAAAAATGCAGGAGTATGCAAAATCGATTGGGGAAGAAGCAGAGATTTGGGCGGTAGGACAAGATCAAGCGAAAAAAGAAATGGAGAAAGCGGATGTTGTTTTAATTGGCCCGCAAATGAGCTTTTTAAAAAGTGAGCTTCAAAAAGAAGCGGAAAAATACGGAATTAAAGTAGATGTGATTGATATGGTGGCATATGGGATGGCAGATGGAAAAAAAGCGTATGAACAAGCGTTGAAATTAATGGGGGAAAAATAATGGAAAAAATCGATCTTCAGCAGTTAACGAATGAACAAATTGCGTTTCAGCTCATTTTGCATAGTGGAAATGCACGAAGCAAAGTCATTCAATCCCTCCGGGAATATCGTGCCGGAAACAAAGAGGTTGCCAGCAAGCTGATAGAAGAAGCTGAAAAGGACTTAAGTTTGGCGCATGATATTCACTTTCAAATGATTCAAAAGGAAGCGGGCGGTCAAAATACCGAGTTAACGTTGTTATTAATGCATGCGGAAGACCATTTAATGTCAACATTGTCCATGAAAGAGTTAGTAAAAGAGATGCTCGAATTATTTAAAGAGAGAAATTTATAAAGGGGGGGCGTTTCATGAACCAAACTTTTGAAAAGTTAAGTAAAATATTGGTTCCTATTGCTGGAAAGTTGAATAACAGCCGCTATTTACAAGTGTTACGTGATGCGTTTATGTTAGCGTTTCCGCTTACCATTTTCGGATCGATTGCGGTTGTTATTGCGAACTTGCCGTTTCTTGATAAAGTCATGAGCGAGGGCAGTTTAAATACATTGCGGGAAATTTTAAACGTAGCTCCAAACTCGACAATGGGAGTTATGACGATTTTCGTTGTATTCGGTATCGGTTATTATTTATCGAAAAGTTATGAAGTGGAAGGAATTTTTGGAGGTGCGATTGCACTCGCTTCCTTCTTCATTTTAACGCCATTTGTTTTAAATGTGGAAGGAAAAGAAGCGGTGCAAGGAGTCATCCCTCTTGACCGTTTAGGGGCAAAAGGAATGTTTCTTGGAATGCTCACCGCGTTTGTTGCCGCGGAGATTTACCGGAAAATCGTGCAAAAAAATATAACGATTAAAATGCCAGCTGGAGTGCCACCAGCCGTGGCAAAATCGTTTGCGGCCCTTATTCCCGCGGTGGTGACACTCACAGTTTTTTTGGTTGCTAATATGATTGTAACACAATTATTCCATACAAACATGCATGATGTCATTTATAATGCGGTACAAGCGCCGTTAGTTGGTTTAGGAAGCGGCATTATTCCAACGCTTATCGCGATTTTCGTGACACAAATTTTATGGTTTTTTGGGTTACACGGGCAAATTATCATTAATTCCGTGATGGATCCAATTTGGAATACGTTATCTTTAGAAAACTTAAATGCATATACGAAAACCGGGGAAGTCCCGCATGTAATTAGCAAACAGTTTATTGAAGTGTATACGGTTGGTATGGGTGGAACGGGAATGACCCTTGCTGTTATTTTTGCCATTCTTTTCTTTATGAAAAGCAAGCAAATGAAACAAGTCGCGAAATTGGGGATCGGGCCAGGAATTTTTAACGTAAATGAGCCGATTATTTTCGGTTTGCCTGTTGTGATGAATCCGCTCATTATTGTTCCATGGATTATTTCGCCAATGGTCGTAACATTTGTCACTTATTTAGCGATGTCTTCCGGTCTTGTTCCTCCTCCGACAGGGGTGGCGGTTCCATGGACAGTGCCGATTTTTATAAACGGAATAATGGCGACGAATTCGCTGGCAGGGGGAATTTTGCAGTTAGTAAACTTTGCGATTGTTCTTATTATATGGTTCCCGTTCTTAAAATTTATTGATCGGATGAACTTACAAAAAGAAAGAGAAGAAGAAACAGCAAAGAATGCGTCATAAAACGAGGTGGAAATCATGAAGCAACAAACAAAGCAAGAGATCCTTTATCGCTTTCCAGACGGATTTTGGTGGGGAAGCGCCACATCTGCCACGCAAATTGAAGGGGCGGCAAATGAAGGAGGAAAAGGCCCGAATATATGGGATTATTGGTATGAAAAAGAGCCAAACCGCTTCTTTAACGGTGTTGGCCCTTCCGTTACATCCGATTTTTATCACCGTTACAAAGAAGATATTGCATTAATGAAAGAAATAGGCCATAATTCGTTCCGTTTGTCGATTTCTTGGTCGCGGCTTATCCCCGGCGGCATTGGCGATGTCAATCCAACCGCGGTGCAATTTTACAACAATGTCATTAATGAATTGTTAGAAAATGAGATTGAACCATTTGTGACGTTGTTCCATTTTGATATGCCGCTGGCCATGCAAGAACTTGGGGGATGGGAAAGCCGGGATGTGGTCGATGCGTATGCCCGCTATGCAAAGATTTGTTTTGAATTGTTTGGTGACCGTGTGAAAAAATGGTTTACACATAATGAACCGATTGTCCCAGTCGAAGGAGGGTATTTATACGACTTCCATTATCCGAATATCATTGATTTCCAACGGGCTGTACAAGTGGCTTATCATACGATCATCGCCCATGCGAAAGCAGTACAAGTATTTAAACAAATGAACATTCCAGATGGAAAAATCGGCATTATTTTAAATTTAACTCCTTCTTATCCCCGGAGCAGCCATCCTGCTGATGTCAAAGCAGCACATATAGCTGATTTATTTTTCAACCGCAGCTTCTTAGATCCGGCGGTAAAAGGCAAGTATCCGCAAGACCTTGTTGACCTTTTGCGAGAATATGGATATTTGCCAGTAACCAAAGAAGGAGATCAAAAGCTCATTAAAGAAAATACTGTCGATATTCTTGGGATTAACTATTATCAACCGCGCCGTGTAAAAGCGAAAGAACATCTTCCGAATCCAGAAGCTCCATTTATGCCGGATCGCTTTTTTGACTATTATGCGATGCCGGGAAGAAAAATGAATCCTCACCGCGGGTGGGAAATTTATGAAAAAGGAATTTACGACATTTTAATGAATGTAAAAGAAAATTACGGGAATATCGAATGCTTTATTTCGGAAAACGGCATGGGCGTCGAAGGAGAAGAACGGTTCCGTGATGAAGACGGAATGATTCATGACGATTATCGAATTGAATTTATTCGCGAACATTTAAAATGGGTGCATAAAGCAATCCAAGAAGGAGCGAACGTTAAAGGCTATCACGTATGGACGTTTATGGATAACTGGTCTTGGACAAATGCCTATAAAAATCGCTACGGATTAGTGGCGGTGGATCTTGAAAACAATAGAAAACGCACAATTAAAAAGAGCGGATATTGGTTTAAAACACTTGTGGAGAACAACGGTTTTTAATGGACTGGTTATCCCTTCTTTTGGGATAACCTCTTTTTTCTCACATATTGTGTAAAAGTAAAAGAAAAATTACAATAAAAATGAAAAATGTGGATAAAGGATGACGGTAATGCCAAAGTATGAACAAATTTCGAACGAAATTCGCAAACGAATCAAAGAAGGAATATATTCCCCGGACGAACCGATTCCCGATGAACATTCGTTAGCCAAAGAATTCGGCTGTAGTCGCATGACGGTTAAGCGCGCATTAGATGTGCTTGTGTCGGAAGGCCTGCTCTATCGCAAACGGGGGCACGGAACATTTATTGTCAAATCCGCCATATTGGATGGCCAAGTGAATGTCGCTAGCAACGAGACGCTTGGATTGACCAATTTATTAAAAGGAAGAAAAGTAACGAGCAAAATCATTACGTTTGAAGTGTTGTTTCCGCCGGAGGATGTAGCCACACATTTGTGCATTGATACAAACACGCCGGTTTACCATCTGATTCGTCTCCGCAATGTCGATGATGAACCGTACGTCATTGAACGCACCTATATGCCGACAAATTTAATTACAGGATTAAATGAACAAGTGCTTCATTCTTCGATTTACAATTATATTACCAATGAGCTGGGGTTAACGATTGCCGGTTCACACCGCAAAATTCGCGCGGCAAAGCCGAATGAACTTGACCAAATGTACTTGCAATGTGCGCCGGATGACCCAGTGTTGGAATTAGAACAAGTCGGATTTTTGAATAACGGGATTCCGTTTGAATACTCGTTTTCCCGGCATCGTTATGATAAATTTGTATTTGTGACGGTAAATATCCGACGATAAAAAAGCTTGTCCTTTTGCATAAAGGACAAGCTTTTTTATTGAGACGGATCGTCGTTAAGCTTCGAGTAAAGCAGCATTGCCGGGCGTTCCGGGGAAAGCTGGCGGTGGTATTCCTCGACTTTGTTGAAATAGTGTGCGATTTGCGGAGAGCGAAGAACAGGAAGCAGCTTATCGGCAATATTCGAGACATCTTTCCAATTCAGAAAATCGAAGGCGAGCTGAAACTGCTTCAATATGCGAAAATTCATTTCTTCTTGCCCTGGAAGCATATCATAAATAAAAATGGGCAATTTTTTATATAAGCACTCGCTAAGCGTTGCACCGCCCGGTTTAGTTAAAATAAAATCCGCTTGATCATAAAGCGCGTCCATCTCTTTGCGCGACGAAATATATGGAAGCGGGATGAGGCGCGGATGGTTTTCGCTGTTTAGCTGTTTGTACATTTGTTCGTTTTTTCCGCAAAGAATGTAATAATCGATCGGATCGTCAGGAGAAATTCTTTTTATCAACGCGGCGAATGCGCCGATTCCTAAACTGCCGCCTGATATAAGACCAATGTAGCGGGAGCGGACCGCCCGCTTTTTTTGCCTGCTTATCGTGATATGCGGATGAACCGGAATGCCTGTCACAAAAACGCGGCTTTCTGGGATTCCTTTTTCCAAAAGCTGTGTTTTCATGTAAGGATGGCCGACGAAATGGTAATCGATCGCTTCGATTCCCCATAAATGATGAATGAAATAATCGGTATATACGTTGACGACTGGATTGGCGATTTCTTTGTTTAATTTGAGCTTGTTTAATAAATAGGAAGGAAGGGCGTGTGTGCAAACAATGAGATCGGGCTGTATGCGTTGGACGACATTTTTTATGTGACGGCGAAAAAGAAATTCGTAATACCGGAATGATAGATGCGCCTTTTTTTGGCGGATTACCGCTTGATCATACAATATGCTGTATGTCTTGGGAAAATGGCGAATCCATTGTAAGTAAACAGAAGAGATAAGTTTTTCCGCTTGTCCTAACCGCGATGATAGTAGCTCAACTTTATGGCATTGCCATTGCGGGGCTATCGCTAATAAATCTTCTTTCAATGCGTCTGCCACTTGATGATGCCCGGATGGAATTTGCAGCAAAGGAAGAAACAACACCGTTTTCATGTCGATCACCTAATCGATGAAGTTATTACCAAGTATATGTCAAGGGTAGAATTTTATCCACTTTGCTCATCTCCTTTTTTATCCATTTATAAACTGCTGGCAAATGTCTCACAATGTAAATGTAAATACGCGATGAACGAAAGAGGGGAGCATATGAAAGAAAAAGCAAGACAGTGCGCTTTGGCGGTTTGGGGAGCATTTGACCCGATTTATTATGCCTGTTCGCGGCTTGAGTACGTTGGGGATACATGGGGCCGTTGCCGCCCGGTTTTCCGCGTTCGTGTGACGAAATATAAAGGAAGGGAAGTTGTGCTCTCGGACGGCACGAAAATTCAAAAAAACGATCTGCTGGTCAAGATTCATTTGCATAATGTTCGCTTAATTCGCGAGCTTCTTCGTTTAGATAGCGAAATTAAAAAAGGGCGTTATATTTTTGAACAAGTGAAAGCGGGACTTCCCTATATTGCCAATTATATACGTAATCATGAGCAGTTTTCTGAAATAAAAGGAATTATAGGAATTACGATGTTAAATAAAGGATGCGAGCGGTTAGGCTTTGAAACGTTTTCGATTGTTAATCCGTTCTACAAATGGTTCAAAACAGCCGTGATGATGCCTATGATTGCGATTTCACAGCTTCGTTTTTCCCCAGTCCGGCGGCCTCCTAAATATTTATTTATGTCAAAAGAGAAGTTGTTAACATTGTATGATTACCAGCCCATCCATTAACTCCCTCTTCTTTCTCTCTTCCCGCTTACTTATAATGGTAAAGAGGGAGGAGAGACTGATGATATTTGTTTTTGCCATCATTGTGATCATTTTTATGCTATTTATCTATAAAGCGCACCGCAATACGCACGAAGCGGTTTTTCATAAAGTAGAAGTGCGCTGTAGCGGAAACGACGAAGATGCCATCCGTATTTTGCATTTGTCGGACCTTCATTTGGAAAACTTATCGATTTCCCCTGACTATTTATATAGGAAATTAAAACATGAACAAATTGATTTGATCGCATTAACCGGGGATTTGCTTGATCGGGAAAAAAGCATTCCAAAGCTGGCCCCGTACTTGACGGTATTGCAAAAGCTAAATCCGGCATATGGCATTTATGTCGTGTTCGGCAACCATGATTATGTGCTGAAAGAAGAGCAATTCCATGCTTTAAAGACAATGTTGGCGGAACACGGGTGCACCGTTTTGCAAAATGAAGCGAAAACGATGTCGGTGAAAGGAAAAACCGTCAATATCATCGGCATCGATGACTTTTGCACAGGACGCAGCGACTTGGAAAAAGCATATGCACATATAAAAGATGGTTTCAATCTTGTGCTGACGCACGATCCGAATATCGTTTTGCATATGCGCCATTATCATTTTGATTATTTGCTTTCTGGCCATTTTCACGGCGGGCAAATTCATTGGCCGAAGCCGTATCATCTCGTGAAAATGGGAAGATTAGTGCGGATGAACATGATTAAAGGCTACCATGAACTTGACGGCAAGCCGTTTTATATTAGTGAAGGGCTCGGGCAAACGGGAGTAAATATCCGTGTTGGGACAAAGCCAGAAATTACGCTTCACACATTGTCATTAACGCCATTGCATCAACACGAAGCGGAGAAGGCTGTCTAAACGAAGGCAGTCCTTCTTTTTTATGAAGAGCGTGCTTCGTCTTTGATAATTCCTTTGCTTGTTCCAATTAATACTTCTTTTCCATGTTGATTCCGGTAAACCGTTTTCATAGCAATCTTTTTGTATCCATCCATTGGAGTTACTTCGGTAATCGTTAATTCGCATGTGATGGTATCTCCAGTAAATACAGGGCGGATGAATTCGAAGTTCATTTCTCTGGCGATATAGTTTAAATCACCCCCGATTTTTGTGCCGATGCTAGCGGTAAATAACCCGTGCACCATCAGCCGTCCTTGCTCGTCATGCACCATATGATGCCTTCCCATATCACCAGAAAGGTGGGCGAATTGCGATGTTTCTTCTTCTGTGAACGTGCGCTGCCAAGTAAATACATCCCCAGGTTTTAAATTCATTTTTAATACCCCTTTCTTTATTCATAACCTTTTTTATATTTTACTTAATTTTCTTAATAATATAAATAGAATGATATTGTTGCCATAAAATAAACCAGTGGCACAGATAAGTGTGTTGTTGTCCATGCTTGTTTAAAACATTGTTGTGCAGCCGTATATTGCCTATGTAAAAAGCGTTCCGTTTCATTATCGCCGCGTTTTATTACAGCTTTTTTAAGAATGAAAGGGAGAGCGTTATTTTTTTTGGATAACAACGCAAAAACGGACATGGTAAAATGTACATAAAAGGAAACAAAAAGAAGCAAGGTGAAGTAATGGTGGAGATACAGAGACGGATGGAAGAACTCCAGCAATGGCAGGGGGACGACCGGCAGGAGCAATTAGCCATTTTGCAAGAGCATCAGCAAAACATCAGAGCCCATTTGGACGTGTATTACAATGAACAAGAAGACGTGCGGGCGATGAAGCGATATTATCGGCATATGCCTCTTGATGGCGACGGGCTTATGCTATTTCGGCGATATCATGAACTTGTTTCGCGGACGCACAAACGGCGGCTGCCCTACTTTTTCAGCAAGGATGAATATTTGTATACATGGGTCGATTTGCATCCGGATGGGTCGGTAAGAAGCATCTATTCGGGAGAGCGGAAAGATCCGAAAATATTAATTATTCAAGATTACGAGACGATGAAAAAACGCCACGATGAATTTCGAAAATTATTAAAAAAAGCAAGAGAATGGAAAAAGATGGAGATAAGAAAAGTACAAAAAATCGAGCAGCAATGGAAGTTTAACGCCGAGCATGTCGTTCCGCAATCATGGTTCGGAGCGAGAGAGCCGATGAAAGGAGATTTGCACCATCTCTTTGTTTGCCAGCCTGAATGCAATACGTTGCGTTCGAATTTTCCGTACGCAGATTTTCTGTTTTATCAGCCGGAGTCACCGGAAGAAAAGATCCAAAACCGCTGTGGTGTTGCGCGAAATGGCTATTTCGAGCCAGAGTACGGAAAAGGAACGGTGGCAAGAGCGATGATGTATTTTTTGCTTCGCTATCCAAACGCCATCGCAAAAGCGTTTCGCCGCAAAATTGACATCCCGCTTCTCGTTCGCTGGCATCAGCAATTTCCGGCAACGATTTACGAAAAGCACCGCAATCGCGCTATTTTTCTTATTCAAGGAAACCGCAATCCGTTCATTGATATCCCGGTGCTTGCGGAACGAATCATCTTTCCATTGCCGCGATAAAAAACTGGTTCCCAACGGAAACCAGTTTTTTATGCTGAAATAGTCGGCTCGTTCGCTTCTTGTTTCTCTCCCTTTTTGCGAAAATAGGTGGCAACAATAGGCCCGGAAATGTTATGCCATACGCTGAAAATGGCGCTTGGAACGGCGGCAAGCGGCGAAAAATGGGCGGTTGCTAACGCTGCGCCAAGGCCGGAGTTTTGCATGCCGACTTCGATCGAAATCGCTTTTTGTTTTGGCACTGATAAGCGAAATAGTTTGGCAAACCAATAGCCAAGCAATAATCCAAGTCCGTTGTGGGCGACGACAATCAAGAAAATTTCGATCCCGCTTTTTGCAATCGCTTGTTGGTTTTGTCCGACAACTGCTGCGACAATGGCGACAATCGCGATCACAGAAACGAGTGGGAGAATTTGGACACATGCTTTTACTTGTTTTTGAAAAATCGATTGTGCAATTAATCCAAGAATAATCGGGATAAGAACAACTTTCACAATCGACCAAAATAAAGAGGCGGCAGAGACGGACAACCATTTTCCGGCAAGCAGCAAAATAAGCGACGGTGTTAAAATTGGCGCAAGTATCGTTGAAACAGACGTCACAGCGACAGAAAGCGCCGTATCCCCTTTTGCCAAATATGTCAGTTAGACGCTGTTCCGCCCGGACAGCAGCCGACAAGGATAATGCCGAGAGCCACTTCCCGCGGCACTGGCAAATAATGAGCAAGCAAAAAGGCGAGAAGCGGCATGATCAGAAATTGGGCGGCGACACCGATCAGCACTTCTTTTGGCCGTTTAAACACTTCCTTAAAGTCATTGACCGACAGTGTAAGCCCCATGCCAAACATAACGATGCCAAGCAATGGGACAATGTATGGAGCGATCCATGTAAAAGTTTTTGGAGAATAAAAAGCAAAAGCGGCAAATAATATTACCCAGATGGCAAAGGTGTTTCCAACAAAACTGCTGATTTTCACTAATTTTTCCATGTTTTTTCCTCCTTCTGAGTGAATATGCGTGAGAATATTATATCGATTATTTTGAAAAGTCCAACTATATAAAATGAATATTTTAATAAATTATGAAAATTTTATGAATAAATGATGAAATAATATGATGAATGTGACAAAAATCACTTTCAAAATTTCAAAATGTGATATGATGTTTATTGAGAAAAATAATCATTATTGTTTTTTTGTATTCAAAAGGCAAGAGGCATTCCTTCTAACATTTCATTGATAAAAAGAATCATTGTTATTTGGGGGAGTTTAAGATGGTTCTTACTGATCTGCAACAAGGGCAACAAGCGGTGATAACCCATTTAGGAGTAACAAATGAAGTTGTGAAACGGCGTCTCATTCATATGGGCATGCATGAAGGGGAAAAAGTTTGTGTGAAATGCGTCATGCCATTTGGCGGCCCGTTAATGGTAGAAGTAGATGGACAGTATATTTGTCTTCGGCGCAAAGAGGCGGCTTGTATTGGGGTGAAATAATCGATGGCATCATATATTGCGTTATTTGGCAATCCAAATACCGGGAAAACTTCATTGTTTAATAATTTAACGGGATCATACGAATATGTCGGGAACTGGAGCGGAGTAACAGTAGAGAAAAAGATTGGCATATTGCGCCATCACGATGTTCCGATCGTTGACCTTCCGGGGATTTATTCATTGCAACCGCTTTCCCAGGATGAAGGAGTGGCGACCGAATTTTTATTAACGGAGTCTTTTTCCGCGATTGTCAATATCGTGGACGCTTCTCAATTAAAACGGAATTTGCATTTGACCGTTCAGCTGCTTGAATTTGGCAAACCGCTGATCATAGCCTTGAATATGATTGATGTGGCAGAAAAACGCGGGGTTAAAGTAGATGCGGAAAAACTTTCGCGATGCATTGGCGTTCCTGTGATTCCGGTTATCGCGCGGACGGGAAAAGGGACAAAAGAGCTCGTTCGCACCATTTTGTCACTGACAGAAGAACAAAGCAGGCCTTCTTTTTCGCTCGATTACGGTCGGGATGTGGAAGCGGCTGTGCAAAAAATAGCTGAACAACTCCCAGATGATGTACCGGTGTCAAAACGATGGCTTGCATTGCAATTTTTAGAAGGAAATGAACGGGTTCATGCGTATTTGCAAACATATTTCGATGTTGCCCCGCTTATATCGATTCGTGACGATGTCCGGCAAACGCTTGGGCGCGCTTTGGCAGAGCACATGCATGAAGTGCGCGATCAATGGATTGCGAAAGTCATCGAAACATCAACGGTGACGATGAAGCAAAAGCCGCTCACGCTGACAGAAAAAGTGGATGCCATTGTAACCAATAGATATTTGGGCTTGCCGATTTTCTTATTATTTATGTATATCATGTTTATGTTAACCTTTGACTGGCTTGGCTCACCGCTTGCCGATTTGCTCGACCAGTTTTTTTCCGGTCCATTAACGGATTGGCTATCCAAACTGTTGTCGCTTATCGGTGCATCTCCATTCATTGAGGAGCTTGTGCTTAACGGAATTGTTTCTGGCGTTGGCGGGGTGCTTGTATTTGTGCCACAAATTTTTATTTTGTTCTTTTTCATTTCTTTGTTAGAGGATTCCGGATATATGGCGCGTGTTGCGATGGTCATGGACCGGTTTATGGAGGCGATTGGTTTAAATGGAAAAGCGTTTATTCCGATGATTATTGGATTTGGTTGCAACGTTCCGGGTGTCATGGCAGCACGGACGATTGAACAGCCAAAAGAACGGTTGCTGACGATTTTGTTGCTGCCGTTTATGTCATGCTCGGCGCGTTTGCCGGTATATGCGCTGTTTGCTGGGATATTTTTCGCAAAAAATCAAGCAATGGTCGTGTTTTTCTTATATGTGTTAGGGATTGTTGTTGCACTTGGACTTGCCAAGCTGTTTTCGACCACTTTATTAAGAGATGAAAGCTCGGTTTTCGTCATTGAGCTGCCGCCGTACCGCATGCCGCAAGCGTTGACGTTGTGGCGAAGCACATGGGATAAAGGAAAAGGATTTGTGCGGAAAGCAGGCACGTTTATTTTCGCTGGGTCTGTTGTGATTTGGTTATTGACATATGTTGGACCAAAAGGAATTGGTGTTTCCATGGATGACAGTTTTCTCGCAGTGATAGGCAGTGTGATTGCGCCGATTTTAGCGCCGCTCGGTTTTGGAACATGGCAGGCTGGCGCGTCGTTGATAACGGGATTTTTAGCAAAAGAAGTCGTTGTTTCGACAATGAATATTATTTATCATGCAAAAGATATGGATTTGTTGCAAGGGGAATTGGCGCAATATTTTACGCCGTTATCTGCGCTTAGCTTTATGACGTTTGTTCTTCTTTATGTCCCTTGTTTAGCAACTGTTGCGACCATTCGCAAAGAAACGGGATCGCGAAAATGGACGTTGCTTTCAATCGGTTGCGCGTTAAGCATTGCATACGTGGTCTCTTTCGCGATTTATCAAGGCGGAAGATTGCTAGGATTTTGATTACTATCATCGAAAAAAGCAAACTTAAAGTTTTTGGAAAAAGAGGCGAAAGCGATGATTGCGAATATAGTGATCGGTGGCGTGATTTTTGGTTATGCCGGGTGGATGCTTGTCCGCCACATTAAGAAAAGTTCAAAAGGAAAATGCGCTAGCTGCTCTCTTGCTGATCATTGCCAAGATGCTTGCGCGCCTTCCAAACAAGAAAATCGGATATAAAAATACAAGGATTCTCTATAAATGGATAGAGGATCCTTGTTTTTATACTGGCAAACTTGTAAAAGTAAAGGGCGGTTAACCAAAATGTTGAATGTTGCTGGAAAGATCATCTAATAACCATGAATTTTAGAGGAAATAGAAAAAAATAACGGAAAATAGTCGGAAAGGACTATTTACATTGTCGAAAAAAATCGATATTAATGAATTATAGAAGAAATTGGTTATGAAAACATAAATCGTCTGTGTAGGCAATGATGAGGAGAAAACATAATGGTCTATGATGGCATTTTATTATCGCTTGTGATCGGTTTTTTTCGTGGAGGAAGTTTGAAAGGTCTTGCGCATATGAAGTTGCGCGGGGGATGGTTGTTTCCATTATTGTTGGTGGTGCAGTTCGCTATTTTTGCCTTGCAAGATAAAGTCGCGATTGTTGCTAAGCTAAGCAACACGTTGTTTCTGATCGTATATGCGGTTGGTCTTCTTTTTCTCTGGATTAACCGAAAGCAGCCTGGATTTATCGTTATTTTTGCGGGAGTTCTATTAAATTTTATTGTTATGGCTATAAACGGCGGAAGGATGCCTGTATCGGTTGAGGCAGCACAAGTTCTCGGCCGTGAGTACGTCGATGCATTGCAGACGGGAGTATACGGCAAACATCAAGCGATTACGTCAGAGACGCTGTTGCCGTTTCTTGGTGATATTATTCTGCTGTCACCGCCATATCCGCGTCAGCAAGTCATCAGCATTGGCGATGTTATCATCAATGTCGGAGCGTTTTTCTTTATCCAGCATCTTATGCTGAACACAGCGAGCAAAGAACGCTCTACCGTTCCTGTGAGTAAATAAAGGGGAGGTGAGTAACATGAGTGTAAAAGTAAGACAAGTACTTATTAATCTATTTATTATTGGTTCAGTTATTGTTGCATTGACGTCTGGATTTAGATTTGGAAGCTGAATGATTTGGTTACGGGAGAAGGCGATGTCGACTTCTCCTTAAAATTTTGTAAAATGAGAGTGATTATCCAATGTCTTTAAAAGCATATGCAAAGATATATTTAACGGTTGTTTCTGCAATAGGATTATTTCTATTTTTAGTAGAAAGTAATTTTGTCACTCAATCCCTAGAGGATTGGGTTTTCATTTATATGTTGTCTGCTTCGGTACTTTTGTTAAGTTATTTTTCAATTCACCTCCCTCCAAAAGATAATTCATTTTCAATGGATTCGGCGATTTATTTAGCTGTAATGTTTTTACATGGCATTGAGATAACTATGGATATTTTATTCATTAGCATTCTCATTGAATGTTTATACAAACGTAAAATGGCATGGTGGAAGCACTTATTTAATTTTTCGATGTATTCGATTATGATTGTAGGTGCCTACTATGCGTTTCTATTATTTGGTGGACGAATTGGAGAAGTTAGCACTTATAATTTACTTCCGTATATGATTAGTTTAGTTATATATTTTAGCCTAAACATTGTGCTTATGTTTGTTTTCTTTTTTATTTCTGGTCAAATTTTTAAAGGCACATTAAACATGGGGGTTCTGAAGGAAGCTTGTATCAGCTATTCCGTTACATTATTACTATCGCTCGTTTTAACGATTTTGCTAACTGAACAACGATATTTCGGTCTGTTTTTATTCACTGTTTTGGTCGCCATTTTATCGGCGGTGTTTCGTAAATTTCTTTATTTATATCAGGAAGTATCAGAGCGGGCCAATAAGGATCATTTAACAGGGCTTTATAATCACGGTTATTTTAAAGAGATGTTGAATGAACAGTTTCGTGATGCCAAAAAATTGAAACAGCCGTTTACTCTCGCTTTATTAGATTTAGATGATTTTAAAAAATATAATGATCGCAACGGCCATCTGCAAGGGGACAAGCTGCTGCAGTTTTTCGGCGAGCTGCTTAAAAAAGCAGTGGACGGAACAGACTTTGTAGCGGCGCGGTATGGCGGCGAAGAGTTTGCTATTTTAATGCCCGGCACAACAAAGGAAGAAGCGTTTTCGTTTTTAGACCGATTGCGGAAAGAAATAAATGATACGTACTTTTCTGGGGTAGAGCATGTTCCTTACCGCTGTCTTTCGTTTTCTTGTGGGATTGCTGAGATGGAACGAAGCATGTATGACAGCGGTGAGTTAATTCATAAAGCAGACCAGGCGCTTTATTACGCAAAAGCACAAGGAAAAAATAATGTACAAATATATGAAGAACATAACATTTGCTTTGATGAAATAAAATTTAAAGAAAATCTGGATACCCTTGAGCAGCAAGTCAAATTTTTTTTATCCAAAGACGTTTATACGTATCGTCATAGTAAACGGGTATTCAAATATGCTTCCGAATTTAGCCAAATGCTTGATTTAACCGATCATGAAAAACAAACGCTTGTTTTAGGAGCGTTAATTCATGATATTGGAAAAATCGAAGTGCCACGGGATATTTTAAATAAAGAAGGAAAATTGGAACGGCATGAATGGGAAATTGTGAAGAAGCATGTAACATGGGGAAAAGAAATCATAGCAGCGGAAAAACAGTTTGATGATTTAATTCCGTTAGTGGAACTTCATCATGAACGGTATGATGGAAAGGGATATCCATACGGACTTAAAGGAGAAGAGATTCCAAAGCTTGTTCGTATTTTATGTATTATTGACTCGTTTGATGCGATGACGACAGAACGGCCATACCAACGCACAAAAACGTTTGAAGAGGCAGTATCCGAAATTATGCGTTGCGCAGGCACTCAGTTCGATCCTTTTTACGCTGGATTATTTACAGAGTTTATTCGAGAAAAATACTTATCGCGTGTTCAAAATCAAGAACAGGCGGAAAAATATCGTGATAACGAAGCTGTCCAATGATAAAAGGGCGGCTTTTCTTTTTGGCAAAAATGATTGGATTTGAACGTTTTTTGACTAAATATGATTTTTTTTGGTTGTTTTTGATTGAAAATGATTGATTTTTAAATCGTTTTCATTTATGATAAGGATACAAAGTAATCATTTCCATCCAAGGAGGTGGGATCGTTGCTCACAGAGGAACGCCACCGCATTATATTGGAGCTTCTTGCAGAAAAAGAAGTGGTAAAGCTGCAAGAATTAGTTGAGGCGACCAATTCGTCGGAGTCAACGATTCGCCGCGATTTAACGCAGCTGGAAAAAGAGAAAAAATTGCGGCGCATTCACGGTGGTGCAACATTGCTGCAAAAGAAGCGGGAAGAATTAAGCGTCTTGGAAAAATCAACAAAACATAGGCAAGAAAAGAAACGGATTGCCGAATATGCGGCAAGCCTTGTGCAGAACGGCGATTGCATTTATTTGGACGCTGGGACAACGACGTTCGAAATGATTCCACATCTGCATGGCAAAGATATCGTTGTTGTGACAAACGGTATTATGCATCTTGATATGCTTTTAGAATACGACATTCCGACATATTTGCTCGGCGGCTTTGTGAAAAAGAAAACAAAAGCGCTTATTGGCCGCGGTGCGCTGCAGGCATTGCAAAGCTACAGCTTTGATAAATGTTTTATCGGCGCAAACGGCGTTCACTATGAATATGGATATACAACACCCGACCCGGAAGAGGCAATGGTAAAACAAACAGCAATGCAATTATCCCAAAAGGCGTATGTGCTTGCTGACCATTCTAAACTTAATGAAAGCGCATTTGCGAAAATTGCTGAACTCCATGAAGCGGTGTTGATTACAGATGAATTGGCTGAAGAATGGCTGGAACCATACAAAGCAAAAACAGCAGTAGAGGTTGTGGCAAAATGATTTATACATGTACATTAAACCCATCTGTTGATTATATCGTTCATGTTGATGAACTTCGCGTTGGCGAGTTAAATCGTGCGGTGAAAACATTGACATTCCCCGGCGGAAAAGGGATCAATGTCTCGCGTGTGCTCAAGCGGCTCGGTGTAGAGAGCACGGCGTTAGGATTTATCGGCGGATTTACCGGCTCATTTATTATCGAACAATTGCAAAACGAAAACATTGCCTGTGATTTTGTCGAAGTGCCGGGAAATACTCGTATTAATGTGAAGTTAAAGTCGGGGACAGAGACGGAAATTAACGGCCAAGGGCCGGTGATTGAGCCGAAATATGAAGAAGCGTTAATCAAAAAAATGCAAGCTTTAACCGAAAACGATGTGGTTGTCCTTGCGGGAAGTGTGCCGTCTTCTTCGTCTCCGGGCATTTACGAGCAAATCATCGACGAAGCTAAAAAAAGAAAAGCAAAAGTCGTTGTTGATACAAGCGGCCAGGCGCTAAAACAGCTGCTTGCGCGGAAACCATTTTTGGCAAAACCAAACCATAAAGAATTAGCGGAATTATTTGAGACAAGCCTTCATTCGAAAGACGAGATTATCGTTTATGGCCGCCGGTTAGTGGAATTGGGAGTGGAAAACGTCATCGTTTCGATGGCGGGAAATGGAGCTTTCTATTTTAATAAAGAAATGGCATTGTTTGCCGAGGCGCCGAAAGGAACGGTAAAAAATTCCGTTGGTGCCGGTGATTCGATGGTGGCGGGATTTCTTGCCGCATATACAAGCGGAAAAAGTGTGGAAGAAGCGTTTGCTTATAGTGTTGCATCTGGGAGCGCAACGGCGTTTTCCGAAGATTTATGCACAAAAGACCGTGTCGAACAGCTGGTGCATGAAGTAAATATCATGCGTTTCTAACAGCATATGAAAAAAAGGGGGTATTTTAATGAAAATTACCGATTTGTTGACAAAAGAGACGATGATTCTTCATCTTCAAGCGAAAACAAAAGAAGAAGTGATTGATGAACTTGTCGCAAAATTGCAAGAAGCAGGAATATTGCGCGATGCACAAGCGTTTAAAGAAGCAATTTTTGCGCGTGAAGCGCAAAGCACGACCGGTGTCGGCGATGGGATTGCCATTCCGCATGCGAAAACAGCTGCGGTAAAGCGGCCTGCCGTAGCGTTTGGCCGTTCCGACAGCGGCATTGATTATGATGCGCTTGATGGTAAACCAAGCCGTTTGTTTTTTATGATCGCGGCGCCGGAAGGAGCGGACAATACGCATTTGGAAGCGCTTGCCCGTTTATCGGCGATGTTAATGGATTCCTCTTTCCGCTTACGGGTTGAAAGCGCTTCAAGCGAGGAGGAAATTATTCGGCTTATTGCAGAAAAAGAGGAAGAAGAAACGCAAGAAACAAAACATGCGGCATCTTCAACGGCGAAGCGCCAGAAAGTGATTGCTGTTACCGCCTGTCCGACGGGAATCGCTCATACGTATATGGCGGCGGATGCTTTAAAGGCGAAGGCAGCGGAAATGGATGTTGAAATAAAAGTGGAAACAAACGGTTCTAGCGGTGTGAAAAATAAGTTGACCGAACAAGATATCGCAGATGCGGTTGCCGTCATTGTCGCAGCAGATAAGCAAGTGGAAATGGAACGGTTCAAGGGAAAACATGTCATTCAAGTGCCGGTTGCCCAAGCGATTCACAAACCAAAAGAGTTAATTGAACAAGCTCTCCGGCAAGATGCGCCGATTTATCAAGGAAGCGGCACGAAAGAAGCAGCAATGGAAGGAAAAGCGCGCACCGGATTTTATAAACATTTAATGAACGGAGTTTCCAACATGCTTCCGTTCGTTGTCGGCGGCGGTATTTTAATTGCGATATCGTTTATCTTCGGCATTAAAGCGTTTGATCCGAAAGATCCGTCGTATCATCCAATCGCGAAAGCGCTCATGGATATCGGTGGCGGAAACGCGTTTGCGCTGATGATTCCGGTGCTTGCCGGTTTCATTGCGATGAGCATTGCCGATCGCCCGGGGTTTGCGCCGGGAATGGTAGGCGGTTTCATGGCGGCAAACGGCGGAGCTGGATTTTTAGGCGGATTAATCGCCGGATTTCTCGCCGGGTATTTAGTCGTTGGCTTGAAAAAACTATTCAGCCGTTTGCCACAGTCGCTTGAGGGGATCAAACCAGTGTTGCTTTATCCGCTTTTTGGCATTTTCATTACAGGGATTATTATGATGTATGTTGTCATCGATCCAGTAAAAGCGTTAAATGAAGCGCTGAAGCATTGGCTTGAAAATATGGGAACGGCAAACTTAGTTTTGCTTGGCGCGATTCTTGGCGGCATGATGGCGGTCGATATGGGCGGACCGATTAACAAAGCGGCCTTTACGTTTGGGATTGCGATGATTGATGCCGGCAACTATGCTCCGCACGCGGCGATCATGGCTGGAGGAATGGTGCCGCCGTTAGGGCTGGCGCTGGCAACGACATTCTTTAAAAAGAAATTTACAAAGGCGGAACGTGAAGCTGGAAAGACATGTTATATCATGGGGGCGACATTTATCACAGAAGGGGCGATTCCGTTCGCGGCAGCCGATCCTGTGCGCGTCATCCCATCAATTATTGCCGGTTCGGCGGTGAGCGGGGCACTGACGATGCTGTTTAAAATCGGCCTTCCGGCTCCGCACGGCGGAATTTTCGTTATTCCGATTGTCAAAGGGAACCCTTTATTATATGTATTAGCGATTTTAATAGGCGCAGCCGTTACTGCCTTGATGGTTGGTCTGTGGAAAAAAGACGTAGAAGAATAATAGAACATGCTGAGCGTGAATTGTCGCTCAGCTTTTTTTATAAAAATGAAGATTCTCATGAAAATTTCATGAATAAAAGCGCTATTCATGGTACAATGAACGGTTGTAATGTTAGAAAAGGAGAGCTTATCGATATGGTGAAGACATTTCTTCAGCTCAATACGATATTCATTAGTATTTTAATAGAAGCGCTGCCGTTTGTTGTACTCGGTGTGTTTATTTCAGGGATTATCCAAATGTTTGTTACGGAAGAAATGGTCAGAAAATGGCTGCCGAAAAATAAAGGGTTGGCCGTCATTTGTGCAACGTTGATAGGGGCGTTATTTCCTGCCTGCGAATGCGGGATCGTTCCCATAACCCGAAGATTAGTAGCCAAAGGAGTGCCTTTGTATGCGGCAATTCCGTTTATGTTAACGGGGCCTGTCATTAATCCGGTTGTATTATTTTCGACATATATTGCATTTGGAAGCAGTTGGACGATGGTGTTATACCGGTCTATTTTTGCTTGTATCGTCGCGGTCATCATCGGTTTTGTCATATCCGTGCAATATAAAGATAGCCAGCTGCGAAAGGAAGAAACCGTTCATCCCGCTTTGCCGAAATCGTGGAAAGAAAAATGGGCTGGCACATTGCAACATACGATTGACGAGTTCTTTACGACAGGCAAATATTTGATTATTGGCGCATTTTTTGCATCGGTGATGCAAACGTATGTGAAAACATCGACATTGCTTGCGGTTGGCCAAGGAAAAGTGTCTTCCATTGTTGTCATGATGGCGCTTGCCTTTGTGCTATCATTATGTTCAGAAGCGGATGCGTTTATTGCTTCGTCGTTTCAAAATATGTTCCCGTTTGGCGCGCTCGCAGCGTTTCTTGTATATGGACCGATGCTGGATATCAAAAATACGTTGATGCTGCTGCAGTCGTTTAAGACCCGCTTTGTGCTTATGCTTATTATGTATATTACGATATTTGTATTTATCGGTTCGTTGTTCATTTAAAGGGGGTGAAATCGCATGGTGCGAATGTATATTTTGCTTGGTTTTTCGTTTTTGTTTTTTCATTTATATATTACGGGGGAAATTAGCAAATATATTAATATGCGCTATTCTTATTTGTCATTTAGCGCCATTTTTGTATTCGCTTTTTTGACCATCGTCCAGCTTATTTTCGCCAGCCGTAAAGAGAAACATGAACATTGCCACGATGATGGATGTTGTCACGATCATAAGGAACAAGCGCGATGGAAACGGATCGCCAATTATATGATATTTATTTTTCCAATTGCCTCCGCGCTGCTTCTTCCCGTAGCGACGCTTGATTCGGATATGGTGAAAGCGAAAGGCTTTCATATACGCGGGTTCGCGACAAAAAGCGACGACCCGTTTGTCCAACGGCAATTTTTACGTCCAGATACAAGCATTTATTACGGAGCCGATGACTATGACGACATGATCAGAAAAGAACTTAAAAAATTTTCAAAAACATCACATCTCGTATTGAATGAGGAAAACTATTTAAGTGCGATGGAAACGATCTATCAATTCCCAGGCCAGTTTGATGATCGGGACATCGAATTTGCCGGGTTTGTCTATCATGATGAGACGGCGAAAAAAACGCAGCTGTTTGTTCTGCGCTTTGGCATTATCCACTGTGTGGCTGATTCGGGAGTGTACGGGCTTTTAACAGAGTTTCCCGGCAATCCTCATTTAGCGAATGATGAGTGGATTCATGTGAAAGGAAAGCTCTCCACCATTTATTATCAGCCGTATAATGCGACAATTCCTTATGTTAAAGTAAAATCATGGCATAAAATCGATAAACCGAAAGAACCGTACGTATTTCGGAAGTATGACCAATAGGGAAAAGGAGCCAATGGCAAGGCTCCTTTTTTAACGTATATCACAATCAAGCACTTCACCAAGTTTTAAACATTTTAATCTGCTTTCCTCCAAACCGCGCCGTTCCCATTCAGCAAGCAAACGGTCGAGCGCTTCTTTCGGTGTGTCGTCGGCGAGGCGAAATGCGCCATAGTGCATTGGAACAAAGTAGTTTGCCTGGCAATCGAAAAAGGCTTGTACCGCTTCTTCGGGAGTGACGTGCTGCGGCCCCATAAACCATTCCGGTTCATACGCGCCGATCGGCAGAAGCGCATAATCGATCGCAAAGCGTTCGCCAATCTCGCGGAAGCCACGGAAATAGCCGCTATCGCCGGCAAAATAGATCGTCGGTTTTTCTTTCGCCTGCATCACCCAGCCGCCCCAGTGGGATGTATTCATATCCCATAATGTCCGTCTTGTCCAATGCTGCGCGGGAACAAATGTAAAGGCGACACCGTGAAATGATTGTGTTTCCCACCATTCGAACTCCGTCACTTGCTTATACCCTTTTCGCCGGAATAAACGGCCAAGCCCGACAGGAACGAACATGTGTGGCGTTCCTTTCAATTGGCGAATGCTCGGAAAATGCAAATGATCATAGTGCCCATGAGAAATAAGCACGACATCGACTTCAGGCATTTCATTCGGCGCAATGCCAGGTTTCGTAAGCCGTTTGGCCGTTCCCATGCGCGTCGCCCATACCGGATCGGTGACGATGGTGATGCCGTTTAGCTGAATGACAAACGTAGAATGCCCGACCCAAGACAGCAATGTCCGATCATGGTTGGTGTGAAGAAGCGGATATTGCGGCGGGTCGGCATGGGGAACTTGATAGGACAAGTCTTTCTTTTTGCTTCTCCGTTCCTTTTGCCAGCGGCGGAAATCGGCAAACGTTTTTGTGGTGGAAACACCGTCTAAGTTTTCGTATCTCTTCATCTGTTTTCACCCTTTTTGCATGCGCTATAATATAAAGTAACAAATTTTTGCTTGGTGGTGAAGGAATATGCTGCAATCATTTACGATCCAAACGGCAAAGCGCGATGAAATGGTGGACATCACTTCATTCGTCGAACAAACGGTCCGCCAATCGGGGGTGACAGAAGGATTCGCCATTGTTTATTGTCCGCATACGACCGCGGGAATTACGATTAACGAAAACGCCGATCCTGATGTGAAGCGGGATATGATGCGCCGTTTTGATGAAACGTACCCGTGGGAACATCCGCTTGATCGCCATATGGAAGGGAATACAGCGGCGCATATGAAGGCAAGCACAGTCGGTGCATCGCAGCACGTCATTATTACAAACGGCAAGCTTCTGTTGGGAAGATGGCAAGGAATTTATTTTTGCGAATACGACGGCCCGCGCCGGCGGACGTTTTATGTGAAAGTTGTCGAGGGGTAAACAGCGGACGTTTATTGCAGAATAAACGCAAAGCAGTTTAAGATTCAGCTTCAAGGTGCAGAAAACGGTTTGCCAACGGTGTTTCCCTGACTGGCGAGAAGGCAAAAAACAATAAAATCGAACAATGTGCTGTTTCAGCACCATTATGAAAACAAGTGGCGTAAAATCTACTATAATAATATTATGTAAACTTAATAACCCGCGAAAAAGACTAGCCATCGCTGTTTGGCTAGTCTTTTTCGTGAATAATTAGGAAAGCGCCGTCAAAATAAGCGGGCCGTTTTTCGTAATCGCGATCGTATGTTCATATTGTGCGGAATAAGAACCATCGACCGTCCTTGCCGTCCAGCCGTTGTTGTCCATTTTGCTTTGCCATGCGCCGACGTTAACCATCGGTTCAATCGTTATGACCATTCCTTCTTTGAGCCGCAACCCTTTCCCTTTTTCACCAAAGTGAGGAATATACGGTTCTTCGTGAATCGTCGGGCCAATTCCGTGTCCGGTAAAATCGCGGACGACGGAAAAGCCATTTGCTTCGACATATGTTTGGATCGCATGGCCGATATCGCCAATGCGATTGCCAATCACCGCTTGCTCAATCCCTTTATATAGAGATTGTTCTGTTACATAAAGCAGCTTTTTCACTTCTTCACTGACATTTCCGACCGCATATGTCCATGCGGAGTCAGCAAGCGCCCCATGCAAGTTTACAACAAAATCGATCGTTACGATATCCCCGTCTTTTAGCGGCTCATTGCGCGGAAATCCGTGGCAAATTTCATCATTGATGGAGGCGCATGTCGCGTAAGGATAGCCTCGATATCCTTTTTGTTCCGGCTTGGCCCCGTGTTTTGCTAAAAATGTTTCCACAAAACGGTCGATCTCCATTGTGGTAATTCCCGGTTTGATGAGCCGGGCGATTTCTTGATGGCAAGCTGCCAATAACTTTCCTGCTTCGTGCATTAATTTTATTTCTCTTTCTGTTTTCACATGAATCATGGAAAATCTCCTTTTCACTTCATATATATGAAACGATGGAAATGGATTGTACCGTACTGAGACGGATCTATGGTGTATTGTAACAAAAAACAGCATGAAGATAAACGAAAGACAATTCTGATATTTTAATTCATAACTTTTATAATTTTTCGATAAAATGGTAAATAAAAAGTTGCACCACTCATAAATTTGTTTGCTGATGGCCGTTATGCAAAGCAGTTTGGAGACAGCTCAACTTAGCATGCGATCAATGGCTTCTGGCCGCCGGTGAAATGCATGGACTGCGGCGGAAAAAACATTTTTCTATATTTCTATATATACGTTTATAGGTTTACAGTGCCATAAATAATTTTTTTTCCTCATTTGTCAAATCGTGAAGATTAGATGAAAGCGGAAGATAAATTGATACTTCCGTTCCTTTATGTATTTCACTTTTAATATGAATCGTGCCATTCATCGATTCGATAATGCGATATACGACCATCATTCCAAGGCCGGTGCCTTTAATGCCCTTTGTAGTAAAATATGGTTCACCAAGACGTTCGATTTGTTCCTTTGTCATGCCGATTCCCGTATCGGTAATGCGAATGAGCACGTGCTGTTTTTCGATGGAGACGTAAATTTGCAGCACACCGCCGTTTGGCATTGCTTCGATGGCATTTTTCATAATATTAAGCAAACATTGGCGGAATTTTTCACGCTCTCCGATGATCGTAAATGGAGCTAACGTTGTTTTCACTTCAACGCTGTTCATGTTGGCAAGCGGGCGCAATAGGTCGATAACACGTTCAATTTCCGTTTTGACATTCAGTTTTTCGATCGATTCTGGAGCCGGTTTCGCAAATGTTAAATAATCGGTGATGATCGCTTCAGCTCTGTCCAGCTCTTCAATCGCGATTCGCACATATTGCTTTCGTTTTTCGGGAGAAAGGTGGTGCTGCTCCAACAATTGCATAAAGCCGCGCGCGGCGGTGAGCGGATTCCGTATTTCGTGGGAAATGGATGCAGCTAAGTGGCTTACCGCTTCCATCTTTTCTGCGCGAATGATTCGTTTCCGCAACGCTATGTTTTTATATATCATTTCTTTTAACGAACAAGTAATGAGCATACATATTGGCTGAACGGACAAGTATGCAAGAGAAATGTCAGAGGACAATGGAATGCGGTGGAACGTTTGGGCAAGGACAATAGATAAAATGCCGGAAAACGTGCACAGCGCGGTGGCAAGCAACACGCGATGTTTCGATGACAGAGCGAGAAATTTTTTCTCCAGTGCAATGCCTATCACCATAATGAACAATGAAGTAATGACGGTAACGAAAAAGCCAGTCCCTCCAAACAGAGAACGGTACCCGATTGTCACAAGACATAAAAACATGCTCGTCGCTGCTCCTTTATATAAACTTCCTAACCAAAGCGGGATTTGGCGCAAATCAGAAATGAATTCCCTGTCTGCATCGACGGGAATGGTCATACATAAAATAATGACAAGTGCGAAACAAACAGTAAGCAAATGGCGCTTGATATGTTTAGGAATATTCTTTTCTTCTATCCATATCGGAACAATAAAAATCGGAATAAGAATAAAGAATAAATTAAGCAAAAAATCTTTTAAAATACTAAGCATAGCAGCACCTCTTTCGCGTTATGCGGTACAATTAGAAGCAAATTCAACAATTACTGCTAATATATTACATTGTAAACAAAAAACATGTCAGATGTTAAGAGTGAATTCATAGTGTTTTTTTGACATAAATCTTCGTTTTTCAACAATGGATATTGCTCTCCAAGTTAGTGGTAGACTATGGAGCAAACGTGCTTTTTGTCGACAAAACTTGTTGATTTTTCTTCGTTCTTTCTCCCGCTCTTTATTTTTATAATTGGTTATGAAAGGGGGATTTTCCTATTATGGCAGAGCTGTATAAGCAGTTAACTGTTTGGATTGAGGAAAAGCAACCGGTAAAAATTAAAACAGATCGCGGGGAAACTACGTTTCTCCCTGTCAAATTGTATAAAGATGCCCGCAAGTTGTTTGTGTATAACCGGAAAATGAAGCTTATGAATATTTGTTTAGATCATATCATTTCCATTGAGCCGACTCGTATTTACGGATCGTTTGATATAAGAGAACAAAAAGTAGTACATATGTATTAAGGGAGGAAGCGAGCGGACTTCTTTTATAAAGGAGGCCGCTCGCTTTGTTTTTATATATATTGCATAGCGGCGAGGTGGTATTTTACAATGAAAGTATTCGCAATGGAAAGAGGGGGGATGAAACATGCGTGGAAAGCGGATCGTCTTATGTGCGTCAAGAAAACTGGAGGAAATGACGACACTGATTGAAAAACAAGGAGGAATTGCACTTGTGCGCCCGGCGCAAGGAACGGTATTTTCCAGAGAAGGAGAACTGGAAGACGAAATTCGCGGCGTGATCGCAATGCGCCCGGACTGGCTTATTTTCACAACCGGTATAGGAGTGGAAGCATTGCTTCAGGCGGCAGAACGAGGCGGGATAAAAGAGGAGTGGGTGAAAACGGTCCAGCAGGCGAACGTAGCGGCCCGTGGCTACAAAACGGTTGCGGCGTTAAAAAAGATAGGCATTTCTCCTATTGCTGTCAGCGATGATGGTACAACAAAAGGGCTGATTCGCTCGCTCAAGGAGCATTCCTTTGCGGAAAAGAAAGTAGTTGTCCAATTATATGGGGATACGGCTCCAACATTGAAGCAATTCCTTACTGAAAACGGCGCGGCATATATTGAGCTGCTTCCGTACCGCCATGTCGCTCCTGATAGGGAAGTGCTCGAAAAACTGTATGAGGAAGTCATTCAGCGGGAAGTGGATGCCGTTTGTTTTACAGCGGCAATCCAAGTTCGCTTTTTATTTTCATTTGTAAAGGAACACAAGGATATTGAATTGTTCCGGCGGGCATTCAATGAGGAAGTGATCGCGTGCGCAGTCGGAAAAGTAACAGCGGAAGCGCTCCAAGAGGAAGGGATAACCCGCGTTGTTGCTCCGGAACTGGAGCGGATGGGGGCAATGATTGTGACGTTATCGCAATATTTCGAACACCAGTTGCAGAAATAAAGTATGTTGCTTCCAAATATATGACATAACCACTTTCCCATAAATAGCGCTTAAGGCCAAGATTCCTTAAGCGTTTTTCTGTCTATTGTCATTATGATGTCCACAGGCAGCGGCATGGGCATTAGAAAGAGATCGCCATCGGGGCTGCCCTGCACCACCATAAATTAATGATTGCCGGGTATGACAAATCTATAAGCATCGGCGCAAAATGTCCTATTCGACGCGGAACGGATGATCCGGAAGAGAAAAGCCGCTGCATTCCGTTAAACGAATGATTGAAATATATTAGGAAAAACAGGAGCGGTCTTTTACTAGATAAGCGCAAGAGATTGAGCATATCCGGATTGATAATGTGGAATGATCTCTCAGGCAGATCTTTTGCGTGATAGTGTGTGATATCGCTCACAACGTGTTTGCGAAAAACAAGGTACAATCATAGCAAAGAAACAATAGGAGGGATAAAAGATGCATTCATTTTGCTGCCATATGGGTGGACAGGAAGAAGGGGAGCTGTGCGCAGGGTTGCAGCGTTTAAAACAAGAACACGGACCGTTGCGTGAACAAAAACAACGCCTGTTTGAACGGGCACAAGCAATTGCCGGCGCTAAGGAAGAGAAAAATTGGCGGGAATGGTTGCTTGCGTTGCGGGAAAGTGTACAGGTATTTGTGAATGAACTTGATCCGCACTCCGAGCGGGAAGAAGGGGTGCTGTTTCCAATGATGGCGCAATATATCGGAAGAACATCCGGCCCGATTGCCGTTATGGAGTATGAACATGAGCAAGCGAAACAGCGGCTTGCTTCCTTTTTAGCGGAAACGGCAGAGCTTCCGGAAACGGTCGACCGCGACAGGGCGGCGGCGCTCGCCAATGTGGTGATCGACGCTTATCATATTTTAGCGGAACACTTCATGAAAGAAGAAAATGTGTTGTTTCCGATGGCCGAACGCCTCCTGTCTGCCGAAGAAAAAGAAGAATTGGCAGAAAAAATAAGCCAAATATAAGAAAAAACGGGATGCTTCCTTCGCGACAGGTGCATCCCGTTTTTGCATGCGCACAAAAAATCTCCCGTCTCTGTAAGAAAAGAGGCGGGAGATTCGGACATGTTGCGATCAATAAATATCATGCGGCTGGTCTGTCTGTTTCGGCATATGTTTGCGGTAAACGACGTAACTTCGATTGAAATAGCGGAGCGGCAAGCTGAATATGTGCACTAACCGGGTAAACGGCCAGACAGCGAAAATGCCTAATGCCGCAATTACATGAATTTGAAATATGATTGGGACTTGCTCCATATAGGCCGGATTTGGCCGGAACGCTAGGACGCTGCGAAACCATGGCCCGATTGTCGTCCGGTAATCAAAGCCGTTCGAATCAATATTGAACAGCGTTGCAGAAAGGCCGGTTAGGATGACAACGGCAAGGAAGAAGAGAGCGATCCAGTCGCCGCGGCTGCTTGTTGCCCGCACCCGCTTGACGGTCGCGCGCCGGCGGATCAAAATGAGAAGCCCAATAAGAGCGGCCAAGCCTGCCGGAATGCCGCCGACAAGAGCGATGAGATGGTATGTTTCTTCTGTTATGCCGAGCGTTGCATACACCGATTCCGGAATGAAAATGCCCATGACATGGCCGGCGAACACAAACAAAATTCCCCAGTGGAACAGCAGGCTGCCAAGCCGCAATTGCTTTTTTTCCAATATTTCGCTTGATTTTGAGGTCCAGCCAAATTGGTCGTATTGGTAACGCCAAATATGTCCGCTGATAAAAATGGTTAAGGAAATATAAGGTAAAATTACCCAAAGAAATTGTCTGAGCACAGGTTACACACTTCCTTTCGCGATCGGCATAACGCCGAGTTCTTCGAGTACTTGAAAAATAGCGTCGAAAATGGCGGTGTAAGGACTTCCGCTGGCCGCAAGATGTGTTCGGATTTCAGCGATATTGTCCGCGTATGTTTCAAAGAGCGGGATAACATGTTGTTGTTCCGCATAGGCGGCAAACTCAAGCATAAGCGGCAAATAATCTGGGAGTTCCTGATCGGTTGCATCAAATCCAGCCGCTTTATAGCGCTGTTTCAGCTGCAAAAGTTCCATTCCCCGCTCACGCTGTTCACCAGTATTCATGTAAGTAACGTACAAATTGGTTTTTTTGCCGAAATCGAACGTTTCGACATATTGTTCCATGCGCTGTCGGGCAGGGATGGCCTGGATTTCATGGATAAAAGCGGTGATTTTATCGATAATCGCCTCATTTTGTACTGTGTTGATCATTTCCAAGCAGTCGTTCAACGAGTCAGCCCATTCATCATCGGGATATGATAATAAATAGGATGTACATAAAAATACGGTTTTCATTTGTTCGCTATTCATCGTCCAATCCCCTCCCGCATTAAGAAAGCGTGCCGCAGGCGCCGGGACCGCCGGTAAATGACAAGCCACAGCTTCCTTGTTCCGCGTATAATTCCGCCACTTCTTCGCGGTGGGAAGAAGGAATGACGAAACGCTCATGATATTTGGCGATCGCGAGCAAGCGGTACATGTCTTCGATGTCTTGCTCGCTTAACCCGAGTTCTTTAATCATGCGGACGTCCGGCTGCTTGTTCGTTTGTTTTGCGCGCATATAAGAGCGCATCGCTGCCATTTTTTTTAACGTGATGCGGATATGGGTCTCATCGCCGGCTGTCAGCAAGTTCGCCAAATATTCGATTGGGATGCGCATTTCATCAATCGCCGGGAAAATATCTTCCGCATTCGCTTTGCTTCCTTTTCCTTCAAACAGATTCATGATCGGGCTTAATGGCGGAATATACCACACCATTGGCAATGTCCGGTATTCTGGATGAAGCGGAAGCGCGATTTTCCAGTCGACAATCATTTTATAAATCGGGGAACGCTGCGCCGCTTCTATCCACTCATCTGGAATGCCTTCTTCTTTTGCTTTTGCGATTACTTCTGGGTCGTGCGGGTCGAGGAAAATGCCAAGCTGGGCGTGGTACAGCGCTTTTTCCTCCTCCACGCTCGCCGCTTCTTTCACTTTGTCGGCATCATAAAGCATGACGCCGATATAGCGGATGCGGCCAACGCACGTTTCCGCACAAATCGTCGGCATGCCCGCTTCAATGCGCGGGAAGCAGAGCGTGCATTTTTCTGCTTTATTGGTTTGCCAGTTGAAATATACTTTTTTATACGGACAGCTTGTTACACAATAACGCCAGGCGCGGCAGGCGTTTTGGTCGACGAGGACGATGCCGTCCTCGTCGCGTTTGTACATCGCTCCCGACGGGCAGCTTGAGACGCATGACGGATTGAGGCAATGCTCGCAAATACGCGGCAAATACATCATAAAGACGTTTTCGAACTCCGTTCGGATGGATTGTTCCATTTTGACGACGTTTGGGTCTTTAAGTCCGGTAATATGGGCGCCGGCAAGATCGTCTTCCCAGTTCGGTCCCCATGACAGTTCCATGAATTCGCCAGTAATCGCTGATTTCGGGCGGGCGACCGGCTGATGGCGTTTTTGCGGGCTGTTTGTCAATGTTTCGTAATCGTAATTCCACGGTTCATAATAATCGTCAATCGTTGGCTGGTACGGGTTGTAAAACAAGTTGACAAGTCGCATCGCTTTCGAGCCGGATTTGAGCTGAAGATCGCCGTTTTTAAGCTCCCAGCCGCCTTTATATTTTTCTTGGTCTTCCCATTGTTTCGGATAACCGATTCCCGGTTTTGTTTCCACATTGTTGAAGTACATATATTCTGCGCCGGAGCGGTTTGTCCACGTGTTTTTGCAAGTGACGCTGCATGTATGGCAGCCAATGCATTTGTCCAAGTTCATCACCATGCCGACTTGCGCTTTAATCTTCAAGCCAATCGACCTCCTCTAATTTGCGGATAATGACGTACAAGTCGCGTTGGTTTCCTGTTGGGCCGTAATAGTTAAAGCCGTAGCTTAATTGCGCATACCCGCCGATCATATGTGTCGGCTTCACATGGATGCGCGTCGGGCTGTTATGCGTGCCGCCGCGGTTGTTTGTCAGTTTCGTGCCCGGAACGTTAATATGCCGGTCTTGGGCATGGTGCATAAACGCCATGCCGCGCGGCAAGCGGTGGGAAACGACAGCGCGGGCAACGACGACGCCGTTTCGGTTGAAACATTCAATCCAGTCGTTATCGCGAATGCCAGCTTCTTCGGCGTCATCTTTGTTGATCCAAACGGTTGGGCCGCCGCGGAAAAGAGTGAGCATTGGCAGCGCATCAAAATACATGCTGTGAATCGACCATTTGTTATGCGGCGTTAAATAGTTCAAAACGATTTCTTTTCCTTTTGCTTCCGGACGCTTTTTCGAGAACGGGCGATGCTGCAATATCGGCTTAAAGGTAGCCAGCGCTTCGCCAAATTCATGCATAAGCTCATGGTCGAGATAGAATGACTGCCGCCCTGTCAATGTACGCCACGGAATGAGCCGCTCGACATTCGTTGTAAACGGAGAATAGCGCCGTCCTCCTTTTTCTGAACCGCTAAATGCCGGCGAGGTGATCACTGTTTTCGGCTGCGCTGTTATTTGTTCAAATGTAAAACATTCTTCTTCGCGTTCTTTCGCCAAATCGACAAGCGATAAATTTGTCTTTTTCTCGAGCGTTTTCCACGCTTTCATCGCCATTTTTCCATTCGTCGTCGAGGACAACGTGAGAATGGCTTCCGCCACTTTTTTCGCATCGCTGATGTCCGGGCAGCCAGCGGCGATCGACGGACGCTTAATGGTTCCCAACGTTTTTTTCAATTTTTCGTATTCGTCTTGGGCTGACCAGGCGATGCCTTTTATGCCTATCGGCTGTTTGGCCACGTTTGGTCCAAGTGCGATCATTTTCTCGTAAATAAGCGTATAATCGCGCTCAACAACATGAATGTTTGGCATCGTTTTTCCCGGAATCGGTTCGCACTCGCCTTTGCTCCAGTCACGGACTTTGCCGAACGGCTGCGCCAGTTCTTGTGCTGTATCATGCATAAGCGGGGTGGCGACGACTTCTTTGATTGGCTTCATGCCGATTTGTTTGGCGACATCGGAGACCGCTTTTGCCAATGATTTGAAAATGTCCCAGTCCGAGCGGGCCTCCCAAGGGGAGGAAATCGCCGGATTGAACGGATGAATGAACGGATGCATATCCGTGCTGCTTAAATCATGTTTTTCATACCATGTCGCCGCCGGAAGAACGACATCAGAGTAAAGTGCTGTCCCCGCCATGCGGAAATCAAGGTTCACTAACAAGTCCAGCTTTCCTTCCGGCGCCTTGTTCCGCCATTTGATTTCTTGCGGACGCAGACTGTCTTTATCGTCGTTTAACAAACCGTGCGTAGTGCCAAGCAAGTGTTTTAAGAAATATTCATGGCCTTTGCCGGAGCTCGAAATTAAATTTGCGCGCCAGACGATTAAGTTTCTTGGAAAGTTGGCTTCGTTGTCCGGGTCTTCGATCGCAAATTGCAATTGCTTCGTTTTGAGCTGTTCGGCCACGTAATTTCCGATTTGTTCCGGAGTTGTTGCGCCATTGGCAGTAGCTTCTTTGTAAAGATCAATGCCGTTTTTGTTAAACGTCGGGTAAGACGGAAGCCAGCCAAGCCGAGCAGCGAGCACGTTATAATCCGCGTAATGCGAATAGCGCGCTTTTTTCACAAGCGGTGATACAAGTTCATCGACCGGCGTTTCTTCGTAGCGCCATTGATCGGTTGCAAAGTAGAAGAACGATGTACCGTTTTGCAATTTCGGCGGCGCTGTCCAATCACGCGCTGTCATAATTATTTGCCATCCTTCTGCCGGACGAAGTTTTTCTTGCCCGACATAGTGCGCCCAGCCGCCGCCATTGACGCCTTGCGCGCCGACGAACAAGACGAGGTTTAATACGGCGCGGTAAATCGTATCGGAGTTAAACCAATGGTTAATGCCAGCGCCGACAATAATCATCGAGCGTCCATTCGTGTCGATCGCGTTTTGCGCAAACTCGCGCGCGATTTTTATGACAAGCTCCCGTTTCACTCCTGTAATCGCTTCTTGCCACGCCGGCGTAAACGGAACAAGGTCGTCATATGTTCGGGCAACGTTTCCGCCAATGCCGCGGTCAACGCCATAATTGGCAAGAACGAGATCATAAACGGTTGTGACATATGTTTCGCCGTCTGCAGTTTGCACTTTTTTTGCCGGGACAACGCGTTCGAGCGTTTTGCTTCCTTCATCGGAGAAGTAAGGAATATGAATCGTGATAAGCTCATTTTCGATGCCTAAAAAAGACAGACGTGGTTCAATCGGCTGTTCTGTTTCCTCATCGACCATATGCAAATTCCATTTTCCTTGGCCATCCCAGCGTGAGCCGATCGTTCCGTTTGGGATCACAAACGAATTTGTGCTGTCATCGTAAACGATCGGTTTCCATTCGGCGTTGGTGACGTTGCGGCCGAGATCTTTTGCTTGCAAGAAGCGGCCGGCCACCCATTTGTCGCCATCTTTTTTTAAGGTGACGACGAACGGAAAATCGGTATATGTTTTCGCGTATTGCTGAAAGTAAGGAATTTGCTGATCGACGTAATATTCTTTTAAAATGACATGCCCCATTGCCATCGCGAGTGCGCCGTCGGTTCCTTGTTTGACGCTGAGCCAATCGTCGGCAAATTTTGTGGATTCGGCATAATCCGGACTGACGGAAACAACTTTTGCGCCACGGTAACGGGCTTCTGCTAAAAAGTGGGCGTCCGGTGTCCTTGTGAGCGGCACGTTCGAGCCCCATGTAATAATGTAGCTGGAGTTATACCAGTCGCTCGATTCGGGAACGTCGGTTTGATCGCCCCAAATTTGCGGCGATGCCGGCGGTAAGTCCGCATACCAGTCGTAAAAGCTGAGCATCGGTCCGCCTATGAGCTGCATAAAGCGCGAACCAGCTGCATGGCTGACCATTGACATCGCGGGAATTGGCGAAAAGCCGACATTGCGATCCGGGCCGTATTTGATGACGGTATATAATAAGGAGGTAGCGACTAGCGTTAACGCTTCATCCCAGCTGACGCGGACAAATCCGCCTTTTCCACGCGCTTGTTTATACTGTTTTGATTTTTCCGGATTTTCGACGATGCTTTTCCAAGCGTCAAGCGGATTTTTATGTTCTTTTAACGCTTCCCGCCACATATCCATCAAGACGCCGCGCACGTATGGATATTTAACGCGGAGCGGGCTGTAAATGTACCATGAAAAACTTGCGCCGCGGGGGCAGCCGCGCGGTTCAAAATCTGGCATATCCGGTCCGGTCGACGGATAATCGATTTGTTGTCCTTCCCATGTGACAATGCCGTCTTTGACGAAGATGTTCCAGCTGCACGAACCAGTGCAGTTAACTCCATGGGTCGAACGAACGACTTTATCGTGCTGCCAGCGGCGGCGGTAAACATTTTCCCAATCGCGGTCGCCATATGTCACTTCACTATGATCATTGGCATGCCGTTCAATTGGTTTTATATATTTGAAACGGTTTAATAATGGAGATCGTTTCCGTTTCATTTTGTTTCACTCCTTTCGCAATTTGTGTAATTTTACTATAGCCATAATGAAAATAAAGAGATGTGCGATTTGTCACATTTGCCTTGGCTGTCACAAATCTGTCAAACGATGACGAAAAAGTATGAACATATAAAAAACGAACAAACATTCTTTGTATGTGCTATAATAAAGGAAAAATTTTTATATGCAGGAGGTCACTTTGCGATACCATAGTCATATTGTTACGTCATTGCTATTAGGAGCAACAGCAGCGGCACAAACACCGCTTTCTTTTACGGTAAGCTATACGGCGGGAATTGTCGTCGGCAGTTTGATTCCGGATATTGACGAGCCGACATCGTACGTCGGGCGGCGTTCGTTTGGCGTATCGAATAAAGTAAAAGAAGCGTTCGGCCATCGCGGCATGACTCATTCGCTTGTTATGTGGGGGATTATTGCTCTTGTCATTTCTTGGGAGTCCTCTTCGTTATTTGCGGTTGGCTTTGCGCTTGGTTATTTGTTTCATATTCTCGAAGACTTTTTTTCTGTCCAAGGTGTGCCTCTCTTTTGGCCGTTCATTTCAAAGAGGTTTAAAATTCCGCTTTATCGCACAGGTAATATCGTGGAAAAAGCGCTGTTTTATGCGGCATTGGTTTTGCTTATCTATCTTGGCATTAAAGAACAGCTGTTTTCCGAATGGTGGCGTTCGCTTGCTTTGTTTTGGTGAGGAAAAAGGAAAAAGCCCGCCGGCGGCGAATATAAATGGCAAAAGGAAGCGCATTGTTGCAACGCTGGGCGATGACCAACAAACGATTATCGATTTATCGTTGCGCTTTTTCACCATACATGCGAACAAATAGTTTTTTTCACAAAAAGGCTTGGCCTGTCATTATTCCGCTCATTGCACTTTTTTGCTGTGCATGCAAACAAACAAAAGAGATTTGCCCGCAGATGATAGCGGGCAAATCTCTTTTGTTAGGAAACATCCGGTTCATTTCCTGCCGTGTCTTAAAAAACTATAGCGCTTCTCCTCAGTTCGTTTTACACTAGGAATATCATAAAAAATTGGCATTGTTTACTGGGATGGCTTATACAGTGATAAGCATAGAAATAGAAGAAAGAAAAGGAGTTTCATACATGGATATAGGACGAATCGCGACCCATATAAATGAAAAACGCATTATCGAAGCATTCGAGGAAATAAAGCCGATGCTTCAGAAAGCAAAGGAACATCCGTTGAGTTGGCGAATGTTGCTGCAGGAATGGCAAACAGCGGACCCGTTTTATCATCTGATCCGCTTGTTTGATTATGCGTTAATGTACCGCCATAGTGCGCTATTGGCGCGCTATGCCCACCGCCGCTTTGCGACGCTACAGACGCTGACATGGGTATGTGATGAGTGGCTCGAAGAACGGCGGCCGCTGGATGTCGAAGAAGCGCTGCGGCCGCGTTTGGAAGAAGCGATCGCAAACGGAAAGGAAAAACCGGAACATATTGCGCGCGCCGCATTCACACTTGTGCGTACTTTGTTGAAAATGCACAGGATCGAAGAGGCACAGCAGTGGATGAAGGTAGTAGAACGATATGAAACGATTCCGATGTATGATAAATGGGGATACTTTTATATGGAAGCGGGCGACCGCGACAGAGCGGAAGAAATATTGCGGAAAGGGTTGGATGAGCCGGTGCGCAGCGATATGTGCTATTTGCTTTTGGCCGATTTGTACGCACTAAACGGCTGCCAGCGGAAAGCGCTAGAAGTTGTCGAGCATGGTATCAAACGGTTTCCGCAAGTGCCGGCATTATATGCGGAAAAAGCCCGCCGGTTGCGCGCTTTGCATGAATATGAAGCAGCGCTCGAAGCGATGGAGGAAGTCGACCGCATCGCTCCGTTTCATGTCCACCATCGCTATTTTGCCCATGTGCGTGCGCAAATCTACTATAAGCTCGGCAAGTTCGCTGAACTAGCGGCGCTTGTTCGAACAGAGAAATCATTGGCATCTTCGCCATATGCGCGCGCAGGCGAACGTGCTTCTCTGCCGCAAGTGATCTTGCCGCTTGTGCCTGTCGTGCAAAAACATAATTATTGTGTGCCCGCGAGTTTAGAAATGATGCTGCGGCTGTTGGGCAAGGAGCGCACACAAGATGAAGTGGCCGAGCATATTTTTGATGTTCGCGGTTCAAAATTGTCGACGACCGTGCATTATTTGGAAACGCTCGGCTTTTTATGCCGCTTTTTCATCGGTTCCGCGGAGCGATGGAAACGGCTGATCGATGCCGGAATTCCTGTACTGCTAAGCATCGATTACGAACAATCTTCCCATGTGCAAGTATTGTTTGGTTATGATGAGCGCCTCGGGGCGTTTTACGTGCAAGATCCAAACATGATCGATCCGTTTGTGATTGCTTATGACGAAGTCGAAAAATGGTATGCCGGGACACATTATTTGTCGATTGCTGCGATTCCCCGGGAAAAAGAAGCGATTGCCATGCTGCTGCCGGAAGCGGAAGATCAATATTTCCGCCAGCTTCATGCCTTCGCTGAAAAAATGGATGAAGATGACCAAGCATATATGGCGCCGTTTCTTGCGTTTTTGCGCCAGCATGAACACATCCCGTACACGTGGCTTTATGTTGTGAAGCATTTTGGCACAGAAGAAGCGAAAGATCTGCTTCTTGATTATACTGAGCGGGTGCTTGCGAAATACGGTGATATTCATGATTTGCTGCTTGTGGCGGCGAAAGCGTACGTGTACGGGAAAGAGATCGAGCGGGCCGAAGCGGTACTGGAGCGGGTGAAAGAAAAAGACAGCAGTCCGCTGTATCACTATTTGCGGGGACGGATCGCGTTTTACGAAAGCCGGTACGAAGAAGCAAGCCGCCATTTCCGGGCTTCTCTCCAGCTCGATCCCGACCAGCCCGATGTCTGGAGTTATATGGCTCTTAGCTTTACATACGGCGGAAAGGAAAAGAAAGGGCTGGAACTGTCGCGCATCGCTTTAACGCTAGCCCCCGACGATCTGTTTATTGGCACGAACCATGGCATCATGTTATTTCAGGCCAAGCAATTTCCAGAGGCGCGCGCCTTTTTTGACCAATTGCTGCGCCGCCATAAACGCGATGCCCATTTATGGTATGAACGGGCGCGCTGTGATGAAATGCTAGGGAAGATCCGCAAAGCGGAACGCGGTTTTCTTGTCGCGAAAGCGCTCGATAGCGAAGAGCCGTACCCATATTTGGCGTTAGCGGATTTATATGAAAACAAGTTAGGGGATTGGCAAAAAGCGGAGGCTGTTTTGCTGGAAGGAGCGGAAAAGGCCGGGAGCGCCCCTGTGCTACACGTTCGCCTTGGCGACTGGTATATGGAACGAGACGAAGCGGAAAAGGCGGAAGCGCATTACCAAAAAGCGCTGGAACAAGAGGAAAAAGAAGTCTTTGCCCATCTTGGTCTTGCATATGTGATGATCCAACGGGGGCAGCGTGAGGAAGCAAAACGGTATTTATTCGACAAGAGGTCATTATTTGCCCAAAACAGCGAATATCTATTAAATGCCGGGAAAATGTTCCTGTCTTATGTAGCCATAAAAGCGGAAGAAAAAAGCGCCGCGCTTGACTTTCTGGAAGAAGGATTGCGCCTTGCACAATTTGATGTGGCAGAAGCGTACGAGTTTTATATCGAACAACTGACCGAACATTCTCTTGTCGGCCGCGGGATGGCATTTCTTGAGAAACTTGTCAACGAGCGCCCGGCCGATGCAAACGCGCTTTGTTATCTCGGCGTGCTTTATGAGCGAAGCGGCATGTTTTCGAAAGCGATCGGTGTTTACGAACAGGCGAGCAAGGCGCAAAAAAGCACATTTCCGCTCTATCGCCTGGCCGAAATGTATCGTGCCTTTGAACGATGGGATGAAGCAAAACGGTATTATGAAGCATGCCTTGAGATCGATGATGCGTTTGCGGTGGCCCACCTTCGCTTAGCAGTTCTTAACGAAATGGAGGAAAACATCGATAAGCAGCGGTTTCATCTGCAAAAAGCGCTCGAGCATGATCCGTTGCACATTCATGTTGCATACGCCGCGGCGCTGTTTGATGATCCGTCCTTGCTTCTGCAAACAATGGAAGCGGCGCGGGAACGAGCGGGCGACGTTTGGTACTACGATAGCCTTGGCTACATATATGGAGCAATGGGTGATATTTCCAAGGAAAAAGAGGCAGTCGAGCAAGCGCTTCGCCTCCATCCTGATCATCCGGATGTGCTCCACCATGCTGCGAAAGTGCTTGTCAAGGAAGGAAAGTCACGCGAAGCGGCCGCCATCCTTGAGCGGCTGATTGAGCAGGATGTCCGTAACGAAGACTTATATGAAACGTATGTCCAAGCGTTTTCGTATACAATGAGAGGAATAGGAAAACTGCGCGAGCGGCTGCGCAAATGGAAGCTGGACAATCAAAAGAAAAGCATCGTATACATGCATGCCGCTTCTGCCCTTTCTTCATCTATGTTGGACATAGCGCGGGGGGAGGCGGACGGCTCTTTTGCCAAACGGCTATGGACAAAAGCAAAAGCATGGACGAAAGAAATAGTGGTTGTTTCCGCTGTTTTAGATTTATACGAAACGGCGCTTCGTCTCGATCGCGGCAATATAGAAGCATATGAGCGGCTTGCCCGGTTTTATGAAACGGTGGAATTGACGGATGATGCGATCAAAACGCTGCGCAAGGCGCTAACATACGAGTGGGATGCCGGTGTTGCCCGTGAGCTTGCCGTGCTGTTGGCCCACTCGGAGAACAGTAAGCTGCAAAAAGAAGCAGGCGAGTGGATCGACCGTCTCCTCGCCGAACAGCCGAACGACCTGACTATGCTGGAGTTAAAGGCGTTTCTGCTTCTTGACGATGGCCGGGAAGAGGAGGCCGAAAATCTACTTCGCTCCTTAATCGAAATGGAGCCACTCTTACATCGCAGTATTTTGACGTTAGGATCGGTGTATATGGCAAAACAGCGCTATGCCGAAGCGATTGCCGTACTTGCCAACGGGCTTTCCCATCATCCGCATGATGCTGAGATGAGGCAGGAATTGGCGCGTGCGTATGACGAAGCGGGACAGACAGAAACGGCGCTTTCCGTTGTCGACGAATGGCTTCAATTTGCTGAAGAGGACTTATCCGCTCATTATCAACGGGCATGCTATTTAGCCAAGCTTGGGCGAGCCGAGGAAGCCGAGCGCGAACTGGCCCACGTTCTTGTGAAAGATGAAACAGGAGATTTTGCCAAACGGGCTAACGAAGAACCAGCGTTGGCGCCGCTGCTGCGGCTGCCGGCAGAGAAATAACGGCGCTGGTTTCTAAATCTTTTTCTTTTCTTTTTTCACTAAGTTTGCTATGTTATGTAAGGAACTGTTTTTCGTGAACCGGAAAGAGGTGGGAAAATGGAAACCCCCTTTGACTTGCTGACATATGTGTCGCTTGTTGGCGCACTGCTTGTTGTCGTGAAATGCTATATCGGTGAATACCGCAAAACGAAGGCTTTTTTATATAACATGGCGTTCACGCATGCGGAGCGGGAGAAAGATGGCGCATGCTGCGCTGCTGCCGCCGCTCCTTTCCGCCGCTTTTTTGCATCGCAAAAGCGGAAAATTCCTGTACATGAACGTTCACGTCCATCTGATGAAGAAGGAAGGAGACCTCTTGCTTTTTGCTGCACATAAATCACATGAACATGCAAGGAGGTCTCTTATGAAAAAGTGGCTGTTTGCCTTACTAGGAACGGTTGTTTTATTAAGCGGCTGCAACCGCAATGCACCGATTGATGAGCATAGTCAAGGGATATGGGATCATTATTTTGTCTATCCGATGTCGAAATTGCTTTTAACTCTCGGCCATTTTTTTGGCAATAACTATGGCGTTGCGATCATCGTGTTAACATTGATTGTCCGTTTTTGCTTGCTTCCGCTTATGATAAAGCAGTTTAAAACGACGATTGCAATGCAAAAGCTGCGCCCGGAACTGCAAAAGCTTCAGGAAAAATATAAAGGCACCGATCTCGAAGCGCAGCGCAAGCTCCAGCAGGAAATGATGCAGCTTTATCAAAAGCACGGCGTCAATCCAGCGAGCGGCTGCCTGCCGGTGCTGATTCAAACGCCGATTTTTATGGCGCTTTATTATGCGATTTTGCGCACACAAGAAATTAAGCTTCATTCATTTCTGTGGGTGCAGCTTGGCCATCGCGATCCTTACTTTATTTTGCCGATTCTCGCCAGTCTTACGACATTCATCTCATTGCGTTTATCGCCATCGATGACGGAAGAGCAAATGCCGCAAATGGCGATGATGTCGTATATTATGCCGATCATGATTTTTATCGGGGCAAGCTCCGTTCCGTCTGCCTTGTCACTTTACTGGGTCGTCGGCGGCTGTTTTTCGATCATCCAATCGCTCATTTTGCGCATGCAACTAAAAGCGGTTAAAGCTGCAGAAAACGGACAGGCATAACAATCCCCCGCTTTCCGTTAAATGGAAAGCGGGGGTGCTTTTATGGCGGTCACTGATAAGACATTGCATGGAAAAACGTTTCATTTTTCTGACATAGGCTATTAAAAAGCAGCATTGTTTGTTAATGAGCAAAGAAAAAATCCGCTTCTTTTTCATGAGGGACGGGATGGACTAGAATCGGATAAGCAAAACACATGAAAACAGGGACTCTTTTCCTGTATCATAATAATTGTATAAAACATGAAATAAGAGGTAAGATCGGCTCTATCTTAGAATATTGCTTCGCCGGTTGCCAAGGCGCAACATTTGCGGAAACGGCGCTTCCGGATATGGTTGGGCTTGATCGGCGCGTTCATCAGGCAATGCGGCAAAAATGTTCAAAGAGAAGCGGCGGATGGAACGATTCCGTCTCTGCTTGATAACGGATACAGAATGTTAAGGAGGAGATGGGAGTGAAAAAAGCGCTCATCAATATTGACTATACGGTTGATTTCATCGCCGACCACGGCGCGCTTACGTGCGGAAAGCCAGGCCAGCAGATTGAGCCGGAGCTTGTGCGAATTACGAAACAGTTTATCGAAAACGGCGATTATGTCGTATTTGCGATCGATCTTCACAAAGCTGGCGACACATATCATCCGGAAACGAAATTATTTCCGCCGCATAATATCGAAGGTACGGACGGCCGAAAATTGTTTGGAGAATTGGAAGCGGTTTATCAAGCGAACAAACATAGAGACAATGTATATTGGATGGATAAGACGAGATATAGCGCGTTTGCCGGGACGGATTTAGAAATAAAGCTAAGAGAACGGGGAATTACGGAAGTTCATTTGGTCGGCTGCTGTACCGACATATGCGTGCTTCATACAGCGGTTGACGCGTATAATAAGGGATTTCACATTGTCGTACATAAAAAAGCGGTCGCAAGCTTCAATCCTGCCGGGCATGAATGGGCGCTTGAACATTTTAAACATTCATTAGGGGCAGAAGTAGTGGAATAATAGAATAAAAGTGGTAGAATAAACAGAAGACATGCTTTTTTTGTCAAATCGAATCGTTGTTTTGGAGGTAGCACAATGAACGAAAAATACGCGGATGATAGCTTTACTCTTCATACGGACTTATATCAAATCAATATGGTAGAGACGTATTGGGAAGACGGCATTCATCAACGTAAAGCGGTATTTGAAGTGTTTTTCCGTAAACTTCCTTTTGGAAACGGATATGCCGTATTTGCTGGATTAGAAAGAGTTATCCAATATTTACAAAATTTTCGTTTTTCCGAAAGCGATATTGAATATTTGCGTTCGGAGTTAGGATATCAGGAAGATTTTTTAGAGTATTTGAAAACCGTACGTTTCACTGGGACGTTGCGCTCGATGAGAGAAGGGGAAATCGTTTTCGGCAACGAACCGATTTTGCGCATTGAGGCACCGCTAGCGGAAGCGCAGCTCGTGGAAACGGCGATTTTAAACATTATTAACTTTCAAACATTGATCGCGACGAAAGCGGCCCGGATTAAGCATATTCTTGGCGATGATCCGGCAATGGAATTCGGCAGCCGGCGAGCGCATGAGTTGGACGCTGCGTTGTGGGGGGCGCGCGCCGCGTATATCGGCGGCTTTGATGCGACTTCCAACGTGCGGGCGGGCAAGCTTTTTGGGATTCCTGTGGTGGGCACTCACGCGCATGCGATGATACAAGCATACCAAGATGAATATGTCGCATTTCATAAATATGCGCGCCGTCATAAAGATTGCGTCTTTTTGGTCGACACGTACGATACGCTGAAATCGGGCGTGCCAAATGCAATCCGTGTCGCGAAAGAGTTGGGCGATCAAATTAATTTTATTGGCATCCGCATTGACAGCGGCGATCTCGCCTATTTGTCAAAAGAAGCGAGAAAAATGCTCGATGAGGCGGGATTTACGGATGCGAAAATTTTTGCTTCCAACGATTTAGATGAAGAAACGATTATTAATTTAAAATCCCAAGGTGCGAAAATCGACGTATGGGGAATCGGCACGAAATTAATTACGGCGTACGATCAGCCGGCGTTGGGCGCCGTTTATAAATTAGTCGCCATCGAAGACGAAAACGGAAACATGGTCGATACGATCAAAATCAGCGGCAACCCGGAAAAAGTCACGACCCCTGGGCTGAAACGGGTGTACCGCATTGTCAACAAAATCAACCAAAAAGCGGAAGGAGACTATATTGCGTTAGAAAGCGAAAACCCGCAACAAGAAGAGCGGCTGAAAATGTTTCATCCTGTTTATACGTTTATCAGCAAATTTGTTACCAATTTTGAGGCGAGAGATTTGCATGAAACGATTTTTGAAAACGGCAAGCTGGTGTACACTTCCCCGCCGTTGAAGGAAATCCAAGATTTCGTTAAGGAAAATTTAAAATTGTTTTGGGATGAGTATAAACGGACAATGAATCCCGAACAATATCCTGTCGATTTAAGCCAAGCCTGTTGGGATAATAAAATGGCGAACATTCGAAAAGTGAAAGAGAAGATTGACAAATTGGAAGAATATCGAGAATGATTGGCACAGCTGTTTTGGATAACATGAAAAAGATCATCCATATGCGATGATCTTTTTTCGTTTTTCTGGTTCTTCGTGGCATTTATTAGATAATGGACGAGCGTTAAAGGTAAGTCGGGGCGGTTGATTCGCCGCACAACATTTGTTTCAAGCGTTGTCCAATTAAGAAAAAAGAAGCGGTAACCACAAAAACAAAGTTTGCGATAGGCGTTTAAACATCATGGGGCGAAAAAACCGGCTCAAAAAGGAGCGGAAAGCAGCCTTTTCGAGCCAGCTTCCTTTCTAGTTACAGCCTCCCTTGCTTTTTCAGCAACTGTTCCATTTCGCGAACGAGCGAATCGAAATAAGAAAGCAGATTCTCAAGCGGTTCTGGTGATGTCATGTCCACTCCCGTTTTTTGCAAAAGGCGGATCGGGTCGTCAGACGCGCCAGCGCTTAAAAACTGCAAATAGCGTTTCGTCGCCTCGCCGGTTTTGTCCGTTTTCATTTGCTTGACAAGTTCAAAGGAAGCGGCGAGGGATGTCGCGTATTTATAGACGTAAAACGCATCATAAAAATGCGGGATGCGCAGCCAGCCGCGCGCAGCTTCCGGATCGGCAGCGTAAGCTGGGCCGTGATATTTTTTCAATAAACGAAGCCAAAGATCGTTCAGCTCGGCAGCGGTTAAGCTTCCGCCTTTTTGCACTTTGTCGTGCACCGCTTGTTCGAATTCGGAATACATCACTTGTGTGTATAACGTGCCGCGAATTTGCTCGATTTGCTGGTTGAGCAAATACAGCATTTCTTCGTCCGTTTTCGCCCGCTTCATCAAGTAATCCATCATCAGCCATTCATTGGCGGTTGAGGCGACTTCTGCGGTGAAAATCGATTGCCCGGAATAATGGTACGGCTGTGTTTTGTTGGTATAGACAGAATTCATTGCATGCCCGATTTCGTGGGCGAGTGTCAGCATGCCGTCAAGTGACTCGTCGTAGTTGAGCAAAATAAACGGATGGGTGTCGTACGCGCCTGTATTATAGCCGCCTGCATATTTTTTCGGGCGCGGATATGCGTCAATCCAGCCTTGCTCAAAAGCGCGCTGCACGTGCTTGATATAGTCGCCGCCGAGCGGCTTCAGACCTTCAAGAAGGAGCGTCTGTGCCGTTTCGATCGGAAACGTCATTTTTTTCGCAACCGTCTCGTCGACAAGCGGCACAAACATATCGTAACTGTGGACGCGGTCGATGCCGAGCGCTTTTTTGCGCAATCCGACATAGCGGTGCAGTGATGGCAGATGATCGTTCACGGTCGAAATAAGATTCGTAAACACTTGTTTTGGCACATCGTCGACTGACAGTGCTGCATCGAGGCCGGATTGATATTTTCGCACTTTCGCGTACAATTCGTCTGCTTTCACGGAAGCGTATAAGGTGGCGGCCGATGTGTTTTCGATTGCCTCATAGCTTTGAAAGCGTATTTGAAACGCCCGCTTGCGGTAGCTGCGGTCCATGTGTTCCAGCGCTTTTGTATAGTTTTCATCTGTCAGCGGAACCGTTTTCCCGTCCGGCGTGCGGAGCGAAGGCGGCTCATAATCGCCGCGCGCGGCATGATTATAAATGTTTTCCGGATCGTTCATGATGGGAGAAAGCTTGGCGAGCAGCTGTTCCTCTCGTTTGGAAAGCGTATGTTTTTTTTGTTCGCGTAATTCTTTAAAATAATAGCGGTACGGCTTAAGCAGCTTGCTTTTTTGCAGTTTGGCAAGCGTCTGTTCGGGAAGCGCCAGCAGTTCCGGCTCAATAAACGCCGTTTTGGACGCAAAGTCGGAAGTAAGTGTTTCCACTTTTGCTTTCAGCTGTGCCGCGGTCCCGTCTTCAATATTTAAATCTTGTTTTAAATGAGCATAAAGCGACAATTTTTCCATTTTTCGTGCTATCCTTTCATTAAGGGCAAACAGCTTGGAGACGTTGGCAGCGCTCTGCAGCTTTCCTTCATAGGCGGTCAGTTTTGGTAGCGCATCAACGATTGCTTGATAGTCACGCTCAAAATCAGTTTCCGACGAGTAAATGTCGGCAAGATTCCATTGATATTTTGTTTGTTCGGCGCTGGCGTGCCATGGCATAAGCAATAGTACAATCATCAGCCATACATATAACTGTTTTTTCATCATCTTCCCATTCCTTTCCTGTTTTTCCGCTGTTACGTAGTATGCGCAAAAAGAAACAGATTACTCGAATGAAAAGGAATGGGGAATGTATCGAGTGCGAAAAAGAAGAGGAGGATAAAGTAGTGGAACGAATTCGTTTAGCAGAAGATGTAACATTTTCCCGCATTATTCAAGGATTATGGAGACTAGCGGAGTGGGATTATTCAAAAGAAGAGATATTAAGTTTCGTGGAATTTTGTCTCGAACAAGGGATAACGACGTTTGACCATGCGGATATTTACGGGAATTATACGTGTGAAGCGTTGTTTGGCGAAGTGCTGGCGTTAAAGCCAAGCTTGCGCGGACAAATCGAGATTGTGACAAAATGCGGGATTAAGCTTGCCTCGAAATACGGCTTGAAGCATTATGATACGAGTAAGGAGCATATTATCGCCTCCGTCCACCAATCGTTAAAAAATTTCCGCACCGATTACATCGATGTGCTGCTTATTCACCGTCCGGATCCGTTTATGAATCCGGAAGAAGTGGCCGAGGCGTTCACCCGGCTGAAAAAAGAAGGAAAAGTGCGCCATTTTGGCGTGTCCAATTTTAAACGTTCACAGTTTAACATGCTGCAATCGTATTTAGATTTTCCGCTTGTGACCAACCAGATAGAAGTATCAGCTTACTGTTTGGAAAATATCGAAGACGGTACGGTCGATTTATGTTTGGAAAAGCGGATTCCGCCGATGGTGTGGTCCCCGCTTGCCGGTGGAAAACTATTTACCGCGACGGACGACAGGGCGGTGCGCTTGCGCGCGGCGCTCGAACAAATTCGCGACGAACTTGGCGCCGAAACGATCGACGAAGTATTATACGCATGGCTGCTTGTGCATCCGGCGCGAATGATGCCGATTGTCGGTTCCGGCAAAAAAGAACGCATTATTCGTGCAGTGCGTGCGCTGAAGCTGCCGCTTCGCCGCGAGCAGTGGTTTGAAATTTTGCAAAGCTCGGTCGGCCATGAGGTGCCATAATCCACAACACGCAATAAGGAGAAGTCCGCAATGAAAGTGATTATTGCTGAAAAACCAGATCAAGGCGCAACGTTGGCGTCGATTTTTCAAACGAAAAAACATCAAGGCTATATCGAAATTTATCCGAATGAATTGTTTCCGAAAGGAGCGTACATGACGTGGGCGGTCGGGCATCTTTTTCAACTCGTTCCGCCTGAATGGTACCGTCCGGAATGGAAGCAATGGAAGCTTGAGACGTTGCCGATCATTCCGGAGCGTTTTCAATATGAGGTAGAAAGAGCGAAAGCGAAGCAGTTCGCGATTGTGAAAGAACTGCTCCGCAAACCGGAAGTGACGGAAATTATCCATGCCGGCGACGCCGGAAGAGAAGGGGAGCTGATTGTCCGTAACATCATTCATATGAGCGGCGTAAAGAAGCCGATGAAGCGGCTTTGGCTTTCGTCATTGACGCCGAAGGCGATATACGAAGGCTTCCGCCAGCTCTTGGATGAAGCAGAAACAAGAAATTTATATGAAGAAGCGTACGCGCGCGCTTGCGCCGACTGGCTTGTCGGGATGAACGCCTCGCGCGTTTACAGCATTTTGCTAAAGCAAAAAGGAATGAATGATGTCTTTTCGGTTGGACGGGTGCAAACACCGACACTCGCGTTCATCGTAAAACGGGAAAAAGAGATTGAACAGTTTCGCCCCGAACCGTTTTGGGAAGTGGTGGCGGCGTTTGCCGTTAATGGCAAGCAGTATGAAGGGAAATGGACAAATGAAGAAGGAGAAACGCGGATCAAGGAGGAGCAGCTGGCGCAAAAAATCGCCCAGTTTTGCCGAAACAAGCTGGCAGAAATACATGAGGTAAAAACGGAACGAAAAACGTTTCTTCCGCCGCTATTATTCAATTTGTCCTCTTTGCAGGCAACAGCGAACAAGATGTACCAGTTTTCTCCGAAAAAGACGCTCGATATTTTGCAAAATTTGTATCAAAAAGGAATCGTGTCATATCCGCGTTCCGATTCGAACTATGTGACCAAAGGAGAGGCAGAAACGTTCCCGGATATTTTGCAAAAGTTGCGGGCGTTTCCGGACTATCAGCCGTTTTTTCCGCTGCCAAACGCGTCAATTTTACATAATAAACGTTATGTAAACGAAAAGAAAGTGACCGACCACTATGCGATCATCCCGACGGAGCAAGTAGTTGATCCTGCGAAGCTGCCAGCGGATGAGCGGAAAATTTACGATTTGATTGTGCGCCGCCTCATTGCCGCACATTACGAAGCGGCTGTGTTTGACTTTACGACTGTCATCACGCTTGTCGATGGGCGCGCCCGGTTTGTTTCGAAAGGAAAACAGCAAATCCAGGAAGGATGGCGGAAAGTCATCAGTCCGCGCGAAGACGATGATGGGGCGCTTCTTCCTTCGCTTTATGAGGGAGAACAAGGTGATGTGCTGAACGTTCGTGTCAAAGTGGGAAAAACCCAGCCGCCGAAACGGTATACGGAAGGCCAGCTGATTACCTTAATGAAAACAGCGGGGAAATTTTTAGATAACGAAGAATTAGAAAAAGTGCTGGCCAAAACGGAAGGTCTCGGCACGGAGGCGACGCGCGCGGCCATCATAACAACGCTGAAAGAGCGCAATTACATCGAAGTAAGGAAAAATCAAGTGTATGCGACTGACAAAGCGAAAGTGCTGATCGAAGCGATTGGCGACAAAATTTTGGCATCTCCGGAAATGACGGCGAAATGGGAACAGCGTTTAAGCGAAATCGGTGAAGGAAAAGCGTCGGCGGCGCAGTTTATGGAGCAAGTAAAAAAGCTGTCGTCAAAAATTGTCCAAGATGCTGTGGAAATGTCGGAAACATGGGACTTCGCCGGGCTCGACACGGCGTCGATTCAACGGACAACATCGAAAGCGGCGCTCGGAAAACCTGTTGGCCCTTGCAAGCTGTGCGGCGGCACGGTCATCGATAAAGGGGCGTTTTACGGCTGTGCCAATTATGCCAAAACGAAATGCCCGTTTGCGATTTCGAAAAAAATTCTCGGCAAGACGGTTTCGCGAGCAAATGTGAAAAAGCTGCTCGAGCACGGCCGAACGGGCGTCATTAAAGGATTTAAAAAAGAGGGAAAAACGTTTGATGCGGCGTTAGTGTGGGATGAAAAAGAGAAAAAAGTCACGTTTTCGTTTGCGAAAAAATAATCTCCTTCCTCATGTCGAGGGGGAGATTATTTTTTCCATTAGCTGTTCCGGATGTCGCGGCGACTGAAAGCCAAACTGTTCATATAGCCCATGAGCGTCTTTTGTTGCCAGCAAAACGCGCTTTACGTTAGTGATGTCCGGGTGCTGCAATATACATTTCACCAGCCATTTGCCAAGCCCTTGCCCCCGAAATTCCTCGTCAATAAAGACATCGCACAAGTAGGCAAACGTCGCCCCATCTGTAACCACCCGCGCCAATCCGATTTGTGTCTGTCCGTGAAATAATGAAAAGCATAAAGAATGTTTGAGCGACTTTATAATCGTTGCGCGATCCCGCGTATTCGCCCAATAAGAGCGGGCAAGAAATTCGCAGACACGGTCGACTTGCACAAGCGCTGGATCGGTCGAAAGCGTAAACGGGCCGTTTTTGTATTGGACGATTTGCAGCAAGTTTGTTGCTCCTTTCGTGTTTTTTCCTTTCCTCATTATATCGCAAAGCTAAAAAATGACAATAAGAATTTTGCGAATAGAGGTAAAATTATTCAATTACCATGTATGATGTGGACAAAATGGAGAAGAACAAATTCCGCAATGATGGAGCAGTTGTTTCTTTTCGGGACGGGCGTTTATTAGTAAGCCGCCGCGCCTTGGAGTAAGTATATGGATGGCAAAGGTGGCGGAGCTATTTCTTGTTCAAGCTTACTAATCGATCAGGATAGTTTGTAAACATTCCATCCACGCCTAATGATAATTGTTTTTGCATTTCTTCTTTCGTGTTTATCGTAAACGGATGAACAATGAGATGGCGTTCGTGGGCTTTTTGCACAAATTCCGGAGTAACGAGAGATAGCTCTGGCCCAACTCCTTCGGCATATTCGGCGGCTTGATCGAGCACATCATCGAGGTTTTGTCCTTGGATCATGGCAGGACTGTACAGCTGGATAAGCGGAATGCCTTTAGGAACGATTTCTCGCAATTTTCGCAAACTCGCGGCGCTGAACGATTGGAAAATAACTTTTCCTGGCTGTAAATATCCGTTCTTTTTTAAAATATCCACCAGCTTTTCTTCCATGCCGGGGTAAACATTTGGGGCTTTTGTTTCAATGTATAAAGCGGCGTTCGCGTCTTTTTGTTTAAGATAATCAATCGTTTCTTGCAGAGTAGGAATTTTTTCGTTGGAATATTGTTTCTTCGCGTATTCCGGATAAGCGTCGTTAAACCAAGAACCGGCATCCAGCTGTTTGATTTCTGAAAGCGTGAAGTCTTTTACCCGCCAAGGGGAGCGGCCGGGATATACTTCTTCTGCGTTTGTTGTCCTTGACAATGTTGCGTCATGGATAGCGACTAACTCTCCGTCTTTCGTCATATGCAAATCTAATTCTATATAGTCTGCTTTCATTTGAATGGCTTTTTTGTATGCGGTCAGCGTATGTTCTGGAGCATATCCAGATGCGCCGCGATGGGCGATGACACCGATGTGGTCCACAATCGGGAGCGGTGTGAACAGTTGCGTATCCGGTTTATCGGCGGCTGCATCGCGGAAGACATATAGTGCGAGAAGACTGAATAGTATTGTGGAAAGCGGCCATCCAATGATCGTTAATTTTTTCATTTTCCTTCACCGTCCTTGGCGGCGGATTTTTTAAGATTTTATTGTAAAAAGCAAATGTTAAGCTTAAATAAATGAATAGTTAAAATGAGATTATTTTTTAACAATAGTATAATTAAATCTATGAATGAAACTGAAACTTAATATTTTTAATAAAAATTATAAGGCAAATTGACAGCGGAAATACTGTTAAGCAGATTAAATTCAGAAAAAACAATGTTGTTTTCCATTCATTTCATTCAAGTTCATTGCATGACAAACAGAATTTTTGATGATAAAAGAAGATTTGATTCCGTTGGGCCGAAGCCAAGCGGTTCGGAAACAGACGCTGGCTCCGTAATGCGCTGGCTTAAATCCAGCTAGCCTAGTTGGAAAGCAGGCAAGCAACGCTTGTCTGTTTTTTGTTGAAAAAAGAAGGAATTTTGCGAAATATGTCAAATAAGGACATAATGTGAGGAGGGAATAATGGTGAAAACAGCTGATTTATGCGATGAATTTTTAAGCGAGCTGCAAGTATGCCAGCTGCCGATGCAATCATATGGCGGCAAAGCGGAATTTTCCGGACCGATCGCGACGGTAGATGTGCTGGAGGATAATGTGCTTGTGCGCGAGGCGTTAGAAACCGTTCCGGCTGGCACCGTATTAGTCGTTGACGGGAAAGGTTCACGAAATTGCGCGTTACTTGGAGATCGTTTGGCGCAAATCGCCTGCGATCGCGGACTTGCGGGCGTGATTGTCCATGGCTGCATTCGCGATTCTGCGGAAATCGCCAATATGCCAATCGGGGTGATGGCGATCGGCACATGCCCGGTAAAAAGCAAAAAAGAAGGAAAAGGAAAACGGGATGTCGCGCTGGAATTCGGCGGCGTTCTTTGGGAGCCGGGCGCCTATGTATATGCGGATCGCGACGGGATTGTGTTGGCCAAAACGGACTTATTGAAAAAGTGATTGACGGCATTGGAAAATTTGTACTACTATGAAAATAACAAAAGCGTTCCATGAAAAATCAATATTTATGCCAAACAAATAAGGTGCCTTTCTCATTAGAGAACAGGCTTAAAAGGGAAGTACGGTGAAAATCCGTCACGGTACCCGCCACTGTGATGGGGAGTTTTGCTGCATGATGTCACTGAAGGAAACTTCGGGAAGGCGCAGCAAAGCGATGATCCTAAGTCAGGAGACCTGCCTTATTTGTTCGGACGGATACCTACGGGATTATAGGTAGACGTGCGGAGGAACGGCATACTTTTTTGGCTATATTTGTATGCATTTTTCTGCACCTCTACGTATAGAGGTGCTTTTTATTTTGCTAAAAAGGAGAGATGAGCGTGACAACATGGAACTTAACCGGAATGAAGCACCATGTTTTGATTTGCAACGGGGG